>Ga0210059_1001043_pt1 | contig 40096 bp, 20 predicted proteins | sample Ectturendosymbi2_FD_188042 | JGI IMG/M metagenome (GOLD analysis project Ga0210059, IMG submission 188042) | Ecteinascidia turbinata endosymbiont from Florida, USA - Sample 2 (SPAdes) (version 2) | ecosystem: Host-associated > Tunicates > Ascidians > Unclassified | place: Key West, Florida... | reverse complement strand
TCTATTTCTATTTCTCGGAAAGAAGATTGATACTGAAAGAAAGTTATTTGAAATACATATTTTGTCTTTCCTTTTTGATGAAAAGCATGTGAAAGTGACACAAACTTTCTCATGTGAGCAGGGGTGCGGAAAATATTGCTCGTTTACGGCTCGTTTGCAGTTCGATGTTTGCAGTTCAATATTGCTGGTTTGCAGTTCGACAAAAAACGCTTTTCGACGTAACGCACGCTGGTGCTTCCTGTTTCGTTGATTAATTACAAGCCACGGTTTCCTGAATCAGGATGCATCCGCAAATAACTTTTACAGACATTCAAGCACACCCACTTGGTTTGTAAAACACCAGTAGCAATACCTTGCGATGACGTAATTTCGACCAAGCCAACACAGCCTTACGTGATATATGCGGTACATGCATGCTTTCAAATTGTCCGTTGAAGTTTCATTCGATTGCAGTCGTCACAGCAAAGAATGCAAATAAATTTGCCCAAAACCGCAAATTAATTATCCAAATTAATCCATTCATTTGTTGTTTTTATGCCATAACTTTCGAACCACAAAAGTTAGAAAGGTGAAATGCCCGATTCGTTCTGGGCCGTTTCGGTCTCGGGACGTTTCGGTCAGACTATGAAATCTTGCAGAAATCTTACATGTTCACATTTTGATGCAAACATACTGAAATCAACGAAAAGTTTTATTTAAATGATTATAGTCAGGCGAAATATCACTCTAGTTGGTGTTATGCCAATTCCCTTTGAAGAGTCATGATTGCGATTAAATCTGAATTGTAACTATGACTTTGAAGAATTCGTAGTTAATTTGGAATGTCGATAATGATTTAATTTACTTGCTGATGATAATGAAAATCATATGTTGATGCTGATTAGCTGTGGGATAAAGGATTATGTTTGTTGTTTTTTTAATAAACAAATGTAGTAAGTTAATTATGTACAGAAACGTCCCACTGGCTAGAGGATGTTAAATGGTTTGGATTCCATAAAGGTATTTGTTCTTACTGCGCTTGTAGAAAACTGGAAGAAGTAAACATTTTTGACACGAAGTGCACTGTAGCTTTTTACGTTTCACCATCAGCGCCTAAAAACTCACGCCTCAAACTGTTTTCATCATTCGTTAACCCATGTCACTTCAGTTGGTTTACCACTGTTTTCCTCCAATAATGCATGCATTTTGTCAGTTACAATGCACCATTCAGAACTAAGCAATCGATATTTAATATCCTGTATGCAGCTCCCAGACTAGAAATGTGAAAACAACAGCCACTCTGTGTTGCCTTGGTTTGTTTTGATTTGGCGTTGACTAAAACACACACGATTAGCTGGTTGCACATTCATTCTGTACACACGATTTAGCTGGTTGCACATTCATTCTGTACTTTCAACAACAAGGTTATCAACCCATCAATTTTACTGTAGCGTGCTCTTTTTTTGTCGAAACATAAATAGGAATAGACTTAAACTGCTCTTCATATTTCTATTTTATCGTAAGATTGTGACAAGACGTAAAGGTGATAAAATATACCATAGCGCGATTTGATTCACTCACATTCCTACAAAATTTAAATTATTCCAAATCTGGCAACTTCCTTCAGAACTTAAATTATAGTGAAGCTCTTGCAAACGTTCCGCATTGATCCGCTCAACCTGTAGCCAGTAAGAAAGAGAAAAATGTGTCATCTTGTTACATTAAATCATAAAATAAAAATGTTGTCCGCAGCAATGCAATATTTCAAATACGAATTTTTTTTGCAACATTCGAATCTATGATCAGCTGTAGTGCTATGCTGTTGTAAAATCTGAAAAGTGCTTGTTGATAAATTGTTATGGAAATGCATATGTTATTGCAAAACGTAGTTCTATATCAAACTGTGGCAAGTAACTGAAAAATATAACTTTCATAGTTTCTCTGCAAGCAAAAATGTTGTTATTCTTTTTCATGAAATCTTTCGTTAAACAACAAAAACGTTAGTATAAACTCAAACCAATATTTTGGAAGCGATACCGAGTAAAGTTTGAAAAATGTATTGTATTATTTGCTTGTGTTCCTTTATCTTTTCTGCAGTTATATTTAAGCAGCTACTTGTGTTTCCATTTTGACTGAGCTTACCCTTCATTGCATCCTTCATTGAAGTAGAGTAGACAATTACACAATAACGCAAAAAGAGAAGTTAGAACTAGAAAATACTGGAGAGAAAACACCTCATGACAGCTTCATGCATTTGTTTCTCTTCCTACAAACATCAACACAACGACAAGTGTGAACATGAACCACTAATAAAAACACAGATTCATTATTTTCAATATTGACGATTTCGGTTATCTCAGATGTGGTCAAATGCAAGAATTCACCTTGTTCTAGCTTGGCCAGCTGCGACAATACGGATGGAAGTTACACGTGCACATGCAATGATGGCTACACCGGGGACGGAAAAGATTGCACAGGTGTTTTTGATATGTTTGTTATCCCTTATGATAGAACAAACTGGTTTTGCTGAAATGGCATGCTATTTTAGATTGATTTAAAGTATGTAGCATGCTTCGTCACTGTGTAAGACCACACTGCCGTGCTCGTATCTCTCTTCATACTGATATTCACAACTTGTTGTTTTATGGTGAATTGCACTAAACATGAGTGCGACGCTTCTGATGCAATCTTTTATATGATTTGGTGTAATGAAACGAAACAAAAACCAAAACCAGAACTATCAATGCTTTGCCAAGTGGTTTCCTCTTATTTGACACCTTTTATCACAAAAAACACAATGTCAAATTATCTTTAAATGAAAGCAAGTCAAAATAGTTAAGTATACTGCTAACAAGACCGTAGAAGCATGCGCTGAGTGAGTTTGACCTTTTTACAGGCACCTGGCGCAAAACCCCCTCTAACCATAACGTCGGGTCAGCGTGATTACGTCATCTCATACTAACGTCGGGTGTGCTGAACCCGAAACAGCTACCTTTGCAATATCGATGAAATTCGTGGACGACCACACCCGCATCTACTAACTGGTCACACAAAAAATGAAGCTACTCAAGAGATGAAAGAGCGCCGACGCGTGTTTACGTAGGTTTCACGTGATGAACACATTTGACCCGGGTCTGCCAGACCCACGGTAGTATTCCAGGGTATTAAATTCCTTGACATGACCTTGCCAAAAAATTGCATACCATAAATTAAAAAAATTCACTATTGTCATGAATTTTGAACGTCAGGATTCAGACGTCATCGGAAAAATCGCTCGAAATATGTTCTTACAATGCTTTACTTTTTGTTCGTAAGTTATCACAAAAATCGCGCCGAAAAGCCGATAAATCAACGTTTTCAGTTCTTGAATGGTTGCAAAGCATCGATGGTTGTTTGATTAAACTCCCTTTACGAACGCTGGGTGCGTGGTAGATTAAATTGACTTAGTTACTCTCTATCTGGGAAACTGGAATAAATTCGGAGAGAGTAGCATCGAAATTTTAAAAACGGCCTTTACAAGTTGTACAGCAACCCGGTTGACGTTATTGGAAAGTTGCATAGGAGTTTTCAACCCACGGCGCTTCAGTCGACTTGCCACCACCGCAATACCCCAACAACTATATACTGAGACGCTTGGTCTGTGGCATTGAGAAACACAAGATGAGTGCCAATACCCAACACTGCATCGGAAGTCCAATGATCTTCCTTTCATTCTTTCTTTCTAAAAGTCACGTATACAAAAACGATTGTTGTGCCACAAAAAAGCAAAATACGGTTGGAAAATCAAATTGCAGTCACTTGCCCGTTGTACGTGTGAATGTGTGCTTTATCAAATCGTTTATCATTTTTTACAGACCTGAGCAAAGGATTAAAATTTTGAAGTCTTTAAATGGTTAAATTTACTGGCGCTGTTTCTTTAGTGCAACTTCTGTCTCTAACAAACATTACTTTTTTTCGTTTTTATGTCATTACGTTGTTTTCTGATAAGCTTTTATATCAAGGTCATTTGAAACATTTAGAACTATCAAATTTAAATGAAACCTTTGATAGAAATGTAGGTATTTTTAAGCTTACCATAATTTAGTGGAGGTACCGAGTTTTTTGACAGAAATGAATTTAAATTAACAAGAAAATTATTGAAAATTCAGGTTTTGATGATTTTTTGCATTGTGCAGTTCTCGCACACATCATCACTATTTGTGGTTCTCCGAACTAAGGGGGAAGCTCGCAACACCGAACGGTTTAAAACATTTTAATGAAAATCTTTTCCCAAGGTATTAAAATAAAATATAGCACATAACCTCTCCAATAATATTTTAACCTTTCACAAGAATTTTTTCCTTTAATGCCTCCTAAAAATGGTCAAAATTAGGAAAGAATCCTAGTTGTTTTCAAACTTGGCGATTTTTCAGATGTTGACGAATGCAATGGAAACCTAGGAAACTGTGCAAAAGAAGCAGCATGCACTAACACTGACGGAAGTTTTTCTTGTACCTGTCCTAACAATCTGTATGACGCCTCACCAGCTTCAAGCCACAAAGGCGTAGTTTGCCGTAAGTATCTTTTTAATTCTATTGTAGTAACGCAAACGAATGCAACCACAGTTGAGTGCAGTAACAGACATTTGTCCGTTTTGTTCCCGCTACATATTTTGTGAGGCAATGGTCAAAGTACACGATAACTGCTTCAAAACCTTCTTAAGCATTTTCTTGGCTTAGTAAAAACATCCTAAAAACAGACTTGCACAACATATGGACCGCGAGAGTATGTCTTGCAGCCCTCGAGAGATTTCTCAAGAGCAGCAAATGTTGCAAACGCCCGGGTTCGGACATTATCCTGCTCAGGGAGCTTGGGTGGTCCACTACCCAGGAGCTTGATTTTTGTTGATTTCATATACTTAAAAAAATGCTAGAAACCTGTGTTTCCATGACTTTTCCTGATTTTTAGAGACAACTCGAATGGCGCCAGACTTATTTACAGAAATGTCCGAAAGCCTATAAGTAGGAAATTGGTTCACTCTACTGGGTTACCTGATGTGTGGCAAAGTTTGTGCACGCTACCATAACAATTCAATGTGATTTTAAGTGCAAAATGTTTTTCGGCAGATGCGGCATCGGAAACCTTCTATGTAAAGAGTAGATCTAAACCATGACTTGATATGACGTAAAACGGTCAAAAACGCGCATAGCGTTTTCTACGCACAAATATAAATCCCCTCTATAAAGCAGTTGTTTGGAGGTACAGTGTATAAAAATTGTGTACTGCGTGTGTTTCGCTGTGTAGATACGATTTTGTTATGAAAGTGATTAAAAATGAACGTCGAGAAGTCAAAAATAGTTGGTGGGAAAATAACGGTTGTCACATGTCACAGGAAAACGTAATCGAATTTAGTGTTGCATTACACCCTTCATTTCCCGACTCGTATAGCGTTTGAAGATGGCCTGAGTAGACTTGTCGCTCCAGAATTTCTTCCAAACCACGACAAAATGAGCTTCTGCTTCTGCGACACATGTTTGAACATTTCGACCTTCAAACCTTCAAGTTTAAGTAAGCCTGCCGTAAAGCATAGATCATTCCATCAAACTCAGTATAGAATAAAGAAAGCTCCGTTACAATTAAACGACAAATTTCAAAAACAGTTGTTAGCTTGCGCTTTTTGAATCTTCAACAGCTCGTTGTTAGATAACTCCATCATCATAACTCGACTTATTTTTTACATAATGCACCCATCGTAAAATTTACCTCGTCAACAATTTCCAAGATGCAAAAGTGCTTACCATAAGAAATGATTTTGCTAACAACTCATCACTATTTGTGCTAAAATGCCCGTTATGAATTTTTCTTTGCATTACAGTTCAACCCGTCAGCTACACTTGTTACTCCGACCGAGTGAGCGTTTCCGTCATTAAGAAATTTTTTATCGACCTGAACATAGAGTTGTCTGACTTGACTCTTGGATCATGCTCTGGTTTGGAAAATGGTTCGTACTGGTACTTTGCTGGAAAGTGTGGTGGCAATGTGACAATGCCGGTGAGTGATGTATGTACTGTACACGTAGGTTTGCAAATTCGTGATGATTTTACAAATTGATAAAAAAATACCATGAACCATCAATAACGCACGAGAAACCTTTTAAACTGTGAAATCAATTACATATCCACAACAAGAACGAAAATATCAAATTAATTTTACCATTTTTTCGTAGACATGCTCGTTATCGCGAATATATAAAGGGAATCAGTACATTGATCAAGGTTAAGATTACCCGTCATACTAATGCCAGAGCCAAACAAAAATACTACTTAGCCATCTGAAGAATTGATAGTTACATTGGGAAGTACAACAAAATGTTGCTCAATTTTTGACGACATTGAGTTTGTTATGTCAGAGCGTGAAAAAAATGAACAGTCGCTTGAAATTAACAGCAAAGGAAATAGAGTCATGCAAATGTTTGTGTGTAAGATTAGAAAACTCAGAAAGCTGTTCGTTTAAGTAACATATTGCGATGTTTTAGATGGATGAAACCCAGGTTTTAGTGAGCTGGAATCTTACTAATATCAACGAAGATACAACCAAGAATGCAGTATACCTTGCAAACTACCCAATTATATGTTCTTTTCCATCATTGCAGAACATCACCTTCGATGTTAGTGCCGAGACAAGGTCAGCCATCAAACAAGCAGTGAACATAAATGTGTGGTGATCGTAATATACTTTTTACTGTATTTTTTCGCATCGCAAATATTACAGGGTTTCTCTTGTTTAACTATTTGGATAAAAATTTTTACTTGCGCTTTTGCTTGTTTAATCACGAACATTTTGAACTGAACTACTTTAACGTATCTTATTTTGGCCATACCTTCAACATTTACCTAAACGCGTACAACAACAGCGATGCCATTGTTTCTTGCAATTCAAACCAGCAGGAATTGAAAAGATGTGGCAAAGATTTTGACTGCTACACAACGCTGAAATTTCTTTATTGTCCTAAATCAATTAAGGTTTTCTGCTTTTCTATCCACCAAAGTGAAACACGTTAGTTATGTACTGCTGTTGGACATTTAATTGCTTCAGCCAACCTAAACAACCACAGAGCGCAGTAAGGAGTTATTCCAGCCCTTATGATTTATGAAGGAGGTAAAATTTTTAAAATATTTATCCATCTGTAGAGAATAGTTTGATAGAAGGTACATAAATATCGACAACTTTTTCATATTTTATACAAAGTTTGATTGATGGAGATACCCAAATACAGCAATTAGTAGAGGAACTGCAGGCGTTCGTCAAAGCTTCCCTTTCAGCCAACTTCTCAAGTGACTTGCCTGCTTCTGTTGAGACCGGAGATACGATTTATATTAAGGTAAGTTGATGCAATGTTAAGCTAATCTTAAGCAAGCTTAAAATAAAGTGTTAAAGAATTTTCATATTTTCGCTGCAAAGTCTTAAAACGACAACTGTAGTCATAAAACGAACCGATGAGAGTGAGTAGCGTTGCAATTTTGTAACTCAATCCTAAAATTTCTTAGTAGCTTCAAAACAACAATATGTTCCAATTTCATATTGCATGCATAAAGTTAAAAAGGAATAATACTAAAATAGCATGACCTGAACGCAAATTTCGGAACTGTTCACGATCGTTAGGCAATATCTAAAATTGTTCTTTTCCACATTTCACTTTAGTCATTTGTTTCATCCTCTTTCTTAAATCCTGCCACACATACAGTTGAACTATTTATTGATTTTGTGCTTCCTCAATGTTCACCTTTAAAATCCATCCCATGCGCCGTCTGTCAACCTGATGGCCTCAGGACCGCATTTCCTTTTACGCATTCCAATGACAGCTTTCTGTTGAGTCAACGCAACATTGTTCCTAGCTGTGTTGTTTTTCAGCAATTGGCGTCAGATAGTTTTCCAGTTTTAGTAAAGGCAATCATTTGAGAATAGCCTATTTTCCAGTTATTACTTCCCGCAACTTCTCGTTAGATTTAGTCATGGGTTTCCTTGCTTTATCCTTCCTTTCTTTGGACTTCAGCATTTTGCACGTAAGCATTGCTTGAAGATTTCAGGACTGAGAATGTGCAGAGTTTCGTGAAATCTATTTACTACTAAAATTATTTGCGTCATCTTGGCGGAGCCTAATCACTGGAACACAATTCTCTTCTAATAGTTTTGAGTGAAATAAGGCCTCATTTACATGACACTGGACCAGACCGACGCTGGAGTGGAAGCTGTTTACACCAAAAGGACGCCGAGGGTCGATCGGCCGCTTGTAGTTAGATCGGGTATTTCCCACATGTGGCTTTAAATAAATTTTACTTTGAACTATTTAATACTATGACATTTAATGTATTACTTGAAAATTAAAGTCAGTAAATAGAAAAAATAGCAAGTATGATGATTTGGGAAGGAACTAGCCCAATCAGTCACACTTGGTCACCCTTTTGCCTAGTCTGAAAATTATGAAAGGTCCTGTGTTGCTTATTTGCATATAAGCAACCTCTGAGCGCACGCAGACAAAACGTGAAACGGACCAGAGATTTCAAAATGTTCGGCCTTCTCAAATTTGCTCACACTGCTGATCATATTCCTCACCGACGTGAATGAGAAAAGCGACCTGTGTGACTTATCGTACGCCTTCGCTCACGATTTCACGGTCCGAACCCTGGCCTTAACAGGTAAGCGCGTCATAGATATTTGAAAAGATGTTGGCGGCTATCGGTCAACTACAAACCCCGCTTACATGATAGATTTTATTCCGGTCTCTATCGACTCCAAAGAAGATTGAAAAACACCAATAACCCAAAATATTTGGCGCACTACTGTCACCCTCAATGTATTCCTCAAGTTGCTTGTGTGTATTGTTTTCAAAAATACGAAGTGCTGACATTTGTGACTTCAACAAAATTTGAGCTTTTCTGCAGAACGTTGGTAGGTCGCTAGGGACACACTCTGTATCAGCGTCATCGGACCAGTGGGCCGCGATATTCTTTCAAGAGAGCTGCGAATCATTTCACAACGTTGCATTTTGTGGCTTTGTAGTGAAATGTCTCTTGAAAATGATCCTATTTCCTATTGATTAGATCGGAAAATGAAAATAGAAATCCACTTCTGTTGCGTCTGCAATTATGCGATGTGTCGCGAAAACAATAAAGGTGTGGTCACACAAACCTTGCAATGTAGAATTTGTAGCTAAACATTATGAATATGAATATAGTTTTAGTTCTGTAATTAACAACCTGGATGAAACAAATTGCAGCTGACAAACTGATTGCCTCATTGCCTCAGCTTGTCTGTTACGAAGACTCGACTTGATCTTATCATATCTGATAAGCAAGCTCAGTTTCTCCAATAACAATAAATCAGAGGTGTTTTTCACATTTTCTTTCTTTATCGTATATCAATGTTAGTTGTCTCTTTGCGCCACATCTCATAGTAGCCTAACAAACATTATTTCAGTAAAAATGGGTTGCAAACTGGAAACGTTTAGTGATGCACTGCTCCTTAATGTGTGTGGATTGCAAGAGACCCACGCACTCTAAGCATAGCTTCATTGTGTCGCTAGCAACTCTGTTAGGAAATAGCACTGAAAATGCGACTAAAATGCATATACCGTATTTATTCGATTGTAGGCGGCGACTTACAAAGTTTTTTTCATCATTTCGTGCGGCTTATAATCAAGGGTTGCTTGAAATCAAATGCGGCTTACATTTCATATATCTTTTCCTTACTCAAAGGTGTAGATGACGCTCAGTCTTCTTTGGCGACTTCTTTTACGACCAAATTCTCTTTTCGCATTCTATTCTCTTCAGCATCACGTGCTCAACCGTCACAGGAAGGATAATGAGGAACAGAAGGCAGTTGTAGTGGTGAAGCATCATTACCAGGGTTGCCACAAACGCGAAATGTGCTAGTATGTGGAAGTATAGAGAGTTAGAGGCTTAGGTAACCTGTGTTAAAGTGTAGCTTACAATGAAGGGCGGCTTGCTTTAAGTTTTAAACAACATTTCGTGCGGCTTATGATCAAGAGCGGCTTACAATAGAATAAATACGGTAATATTGCGGATGCTGAACTACTTGGGCGATTAATGGTAGGCTATATTCTGTAGAGATGTAATACTCTGTTTGGCAATGGCCATTTTACCATAATTTTTCAAGTCCAGTTGAAAAGAATTTTTGTGCCCTTTGTCTTGCAATCAGGATTTGTCAAACAAGTTGACTTGACATACAGCGAAATTGCTTACTTTCACTCGAGAGTGATAGTACAGCACGTGTTGGCTTTTATTTCGCAGATCAGTTTATCCAAACCTGTACCAAAAGACATCAAAATGATTTTGGACGAATTTTGGACAACACCATTTAACGATCAATCACAGAGGTTGACACTCGTTAGGTAAGTGTCGGTAGTATTTAAACTAAACCGCTTTTGCCAAACTAAGACCGCTTTTGTCCTTTTTATAGCCAAATTATGATGCACTTATTAAAAGCAATTAATCTACCCACCATTTGTTCAAAAATATTTGCATTGTTTCCTTTGTGATGTTATTCAATTATCTAGAATAATTTTGACTTGAAATGCAGGAAAACATTGTAAACAACGCAAAAACGTTTGCATTGTTATCCAATTATCTGGAATAATTTGCGTTTGCTATCCAATTCTTACCTACTGCATCATGGGTGTAGTGGGTTAATGGGCGGAATTCGAAAGACTTGTCCTTTGATCCTGTCTGCGTCTAATGCAGAGTTTTGCAAAAAAAGGTTGCAATTTTTGTTTCTTGAAGTATATTTTTACATATGTGAACTAAAACTGAAACAAAGCAACACGAAACAGCACTGCTGAAAATAAACAACAACAAACGTTGGCTTCTTCCTAATTCAGTTTTGCATGATTTACAATAGTTTAAGTTTAAACAACTGTTGCTTGTCCATGCAATACACCATATCTGTAGGTGAGAGCAACGACGAATTCCTCTGCGTAGCACTTTGCACTAATTGTTCAAACCTCGTCACTGATTTCCGCCTCGGGAACTTCACAACCATTGTACTTTTATGTTGAAATAGCGGTTTTGCACTTTGTTTCTAATAAACCAATCTTAAACTGCTATGAAACTTTACCGTTCTCTAATGAAAGGTTTGCAGTTTATTGAAAAAAAACGGTTTATTTTCTAAATATCGAATAACGGTTCACTGCATATTTTTAAATATATTGGAAATAGAATAAGTGATAAAGTGCATTACTGGTGATATACTTCAATATGTTTTGTGTACAGAAATATTCCTAGCATTTGCTGCAGAGCTCAACGGTTTTTCCACTGCATATGGGGTTATTAGCGTCGCTCCAACTCCGACTAATAACCAACTTTATCGAACCATTTCACTGCTTATCGTCTAACGCAGTCTCTTTTCTTCAAAACGTCCTACCCCCCTTTTCTTTAACATCGATTTTCCTGTATTTCGCCCCCAACAAAATCTTGCTTCTTGCTGCAGCAATGGCAAACATTTTTCTCAGATGTGAACCAACTGTCGAAGCAAACGATGTGGCTCAAGGTGAGACGCTCACCTCTGGTTGAAATAAAGTACTTGTGGAAATCTCAAGACCATACTTTAATCGGCTCCAAACTCAGGATATCTCCCCACAGTCATGATTTTCGCAGTATATGCAGTATTTCAAAATTGTGCACGATACCGGGAACATAAGGCATAAAATCTTTTAACCACAGTTTGGGGTTTCTTCGGCGCGTACTGGTTTATGAAGAACGACCTTTCAAGAATACCATTTACTCATTGATGCATAAAATGTATTGCTGTGGAATTTAGGGGAATTTTTTAACGTAAAAGTCTAGAATGTCTGAAGTTGAAAAGTTTGCCACGGTCTTGATCGCAGTGCCGTGTACCCCCGGTCGGGGGGGTCCCGACCATTTGTAGGGCACCACAACATATATTGTATTTGTAAGTTAGAGCCGTCTCTCCTCCCTTAACTTTTACTCTTCTGGTTTTTGCCCTCAATGCTGAGCCGGTAGATTAAGCATGTAATATCATGATCAGTTAATTCGAAAAATAATTACGGACTTTCGGACACTATAGCACTTTTTGTAAAGTTGCGGTTACGTCAGACCAAGGCCAATTGTTAATTAATAAAGTCTTGACCTTCCCCACTTAACTTCGCTGGCATCGCCCTTGTGCGTTGAAATTCTCGGGGAAATTTACGTCATCATGAATGTGCTGTGGAGTGTTGTGCAGGGCTCCCATTGCTGTTTTTTCCACCCAGATCTGTTTTTTTAGTCCATCTGGGTGGTTAGGTTTAATTATGAAAAATCCCGTCAAATCTGTTTCTTTTGAAGATAAAATTTTGGCAACTGGTAAATTTTATAGCACAATAAGCATATCTTCTGGCTTTTGGAATGTGAATGTTCGCATGCGATCATCAGGAGAAAAAAGTTCTTAAATCGTTTAAACAAAACATCTTCAACCGGTTTTACACCCTCAAAAACCCGTATCAATATCATTATCAATTACTGTAGGTTGCGTACCGTCGAGTACAGTCAGCCATGCAGTTGCGCGTACAGCAGAAATAACATGAATGAATAACAAACGGTTGCATTGGTGAAAGATTTGCATTTGGGTGAACGGTTGTCATCCCAGACGCCATTTGAAGAATTTGGTTAAACAATGTTTTACGACAAAATGTTCATATTCTTTGGTTGCCCTATTCATGCAAATTTAAAAGCAATTTGCATTGGAGTAAGGATTTGCTGCTAGATAAGGGATTTTAGATTCCTTTGCAGCTCAAGATCTCACAAGATCCAAGTTCAGTAGTGTTGTCGTGTCTCTCACTCTGTAACACACAAGCACGAACTGTGAATCTGCTTCAAGCTATCCCATGCGATGATGAAGGAGTTACTCAGGCTTGCGGCTGTTTGAGAAACGAAACAGACAGGAGAGTTGAGAGGTAACACTGTACAATTTACTGCCTCCAGTTCTGCGCTGGTTTTAATGACGGAAAACGGCAACGTCTATCGACCATTAACACAAACAGCGACTTGTCTTTTACCACGATACAGAAGCAAACATATCGCAGAAAACAGTTAATGGATCAGTCATACGACAACTCGCTCACGACGCTACTGACGAAAAGAGAGCAAGTAAGGCTCCGCGAGGTCGTAAATACATGCACAGAAGGGCGAGTAGAAAAACGCACTAAACGAACGACGTGAATATTGAGTCACGTGTTAGGTAAAACGCTGTGTGAACATGTGAACGGTTTGTGCCCAGCCAGATGGCTCAATGAGCAGTCTACTACAAAGCACTGATTCCAGTTCGTACGTACTTGTCCATATAGTTGGGCCACTGGCCGCAACAGTAGCAAATGTGGGCCTACATTTTCAACATCTTGAGCCTGAAGATGAGCTCGAGGCTAGGTTATTTTCGGTCCTTTTACTGTCATAGACTGAAAAAATTTTTAAATGACAAAAACAAAATTAAGTCAATTCAGTCATAATGTCCAAAAATATAAACTAGTGAGTGCTGTTGCGAAAAATGTTAATAGCCTACTAATATAGGACAAATAACCAAAATATCTCAGCAAAGAAATCAGGCTGGAGGCTATATCAATAGACAATAGTTCAAAAATGTGTCTTTGTCCAATAAATCTATAGGCCTATATCCCTGATTTCTCGTATTATCTGCATAACATGCATCACAAATGGCTTAGATTACTAGGAGTTTGGAATACTTTATGATTAAATGACCAGATATCTGGCTTGCCACATTTTACTGCATCACCAGAAGGAATACTTTTGTTAATGTTGAAACAAAAACAAACCTGCTAAAACGAAGACTGAGGAAAAAGCAAAACAAGCATTCTCAAGAAGTCTGCAACAAAACGGCTACTGCACATCTAAGCCTGAAAAGTGAGGGATCTCAATAACGGAGAATATTATGAGCTTTATTAGTTACAGAAAATAAATGTCATGTGTAACAGAGAAGAGTGATCCGAATGTTAATGTTAACGCTGTAGACAAAATTAAAGGAGGAATTATCAGTAAAGCTCTATTTTAATCACTGTTTACCTCAATGTATTTGCATTCACATGTTTTTGTGAATTTCTGTTTTTTTTTGGTAGACAAATGATTTTTTTTCATGAACAATCTGTTTTTGTATAAATTACAGAATGGGAGCCCTGGTGTTGTGCAATCGCTTTGTAGATGCATACAGATAGAGAAACTAGGTTTCTAGTTCAACGTTAAAAACGTTTTCGTGAAACCTGCTTGAGACAGGTTATGTAAAGTTGAAACGAAAGAAGGTTGTTTTGTCAGTTTATTATATATATGACTGTACAGACTGTGTTAAGACAGTTTAATTTAAAATTTCGACCAGAAAAAAACGGGGATAATCTTGATAAGTTTAACGTTCGCTTGCTCGATCACAAAAAGCCTCTTCAGATGTAATCTCACTTGCTATATGTCATTTATGAAGATGGATGGTGTCAGATTCCAATAAATTCGTTCTTATTAGAAGTGAAGGCAGATGGAGTGTTGGGAAGCAGTTAGTTCTACGCACTGCTTCCATCTATCAGCTTTTGGTGAAAGCACCAAGTTGATTATATTGAGACTGGCTATTAAAATGATGAAGCTGTACAGCGACCACCAGGTGCTCTGTGATCGTCGGGATGCAAATCACAAGCATTAATGTAATGGTACAAGTACCATCACATGGCGAGATAATGCGATAATCACCACAAATAAATATCGGAGCTAGCTGAAAAATATATAATAACGGACAGACCATAGCAGCATAGAGTGATCATGGCATGTGATCTCTATTGCTGCTGTCACGTAGAATGCTTTCCCCGTGTAGCACTTACCGCTACGCAAAATTGGCGCCCAACATGAGGCGTTGCGTTGCAATCAGGACTTAATGACTTCCTGAATTGATGCGCGAATAAGTTGATGCGCTGAGTAAAGTGAATACGATAGTAAGTCATGAAGCCCTGGCTGAGCGTAACACATAAGAGGCCCTACGAACCTTCGGCCAAGACGGGGGAAGAAAAATCAGTTGAAGGAGGGAGTGATGTAATGGCACAAGTACCATCACATGTCGAGATAATGCGATAATCACCACAAATAAATATCAGAACTAGCTGAAAAATATATAAAAACGGACAGACCATAGCAGCATAGAGTGATCATGGTATGTGATCTCTATTGCTGCTGTCACGCAGAATGCTTTCCCCGTGTAGCGCTTACCGCTATGCAAAATTAATGAGACAGCCGGTTTCACATATTGTCGTATAACAGGGGTGTGCAACCTTTATCACCGATAGGCCAAACGCAATTAAACAGATTAGACCGCGGCCCGCGCCTTCGTTTCACACAGGTTGTCTTGTACTAGTGACCGGCATAAAAATCCACATTGTTTTGTTGCATTTGGCCCGCAGGCCGCAGGTTGCATACCCCTGTCGTACACTACAGTTGATGCAAGTACAGCAACTACATCAAACAGAAAAATTACATCAGAAATAATTTCCTATCAAATCACAAGAAGAGATATTTTTTTCTCTTTATTGATGATAACAACCAACAAGTGATAAAGTGAGTTTTCACCTATTTTGCATTGACAGTTCATTAAAGTTATTTTCTCCTAAGTTGTACATTATTAGTTTAGCTTGGTTAGGTTTTGAAATAGCGCTGCTCAAGAGTTAATTTGTAACTGGCTCGAAAAACACGCATCTGCCAAAATGCTTGCTGATATTAAGGGGCCCCATCTGGATTTTTGGTGGGGGCCCAACAGCCTTTCACAGGGCTCTGCTTGATCATTAATAAATCGTATGCAGTTGTTGTCATTGAAATGCAAGCTTTGCTTGATTGTTTCCCTCCTAACACGAGCCGTGACAGCAGCTATTTGACCAATTCCAGTGTTTGATTAATGCCGGATCAAGGTACGTTGAAAACAATCATGTACATACAACAGCCTACAAATCTCTCTTCACACGGAGAAGATTTCCTGGACAACAGTGAAAAGCAGAGGTTACGTTGCTCCACAAGTGCCATTACCACTTCACAAAAGAAACATTGAAAGTACTCAAAACGGATTTTTGATTTGCTTTGATTCTGGTATCGCCCCTTCAAGTAAAGGGAAAATCAATCAAGAATTCTCAGCATACGAATTGACATGTTTGCATGTGGAGTCCTTTGTTGAAATGTAGACTGTGTACTTGCCGTTGATGCAACAACTGGTGGCTCATTGTAATTAGGACAAGCTTGGGATACACGTTTGGGATCTACAGTACGTTTCTTCGTGAATTACTGTTGCAAACATTGTTAATATGACAGGCCACGTGGCAAGCGTCTTGTTCCGAACCAGATGAATCACTGTAGCAACTTGACAACATACACCGACCACAAGAAGCTAGACAGCCAGGCTTAAGTCACAAAAAGTTTGCACTTGGTTGAAACACAACGCACCCGAGACAAAAAAAGATTAGCACAGCAAGAAAGCAACATCATTCGAGAATCACACAACATCGATGCCCAAACGAGATCAAACAATCTTTTTCTTTGATTTGATGGTGGTGGTCTTGTAGCTCCACGACTGCGTTTGTGTAAGGTCTGTTATCATTTGACTCGGTTTGTTTTTGCATTCTGGAGAGTCGTTGCAGGTCTTCCACACACCGTGTGCCAAGAAAGAAGGCTACAGCACCAATTGCAAGGTCTTGTAAAACCCGGCCAAGATTCCAAATCCATGCCTACTAGCACGAAGGGTGGGCGAACTTGTTTGTTTGTTTTGGAGTTTTGCGGACTTTGCAGCTCGTAGGGTATGTAGTGCCAGGACAGAGGTTGTGTTGTGTTATTATATCTGCTTCCCTGTTTGTTGCAGGTAGGTCAGTATATAGCTTTGCGCTCTATTTGTTCGCAAGAGTGTAATCCAACCAAACTTGGTTTGCAAGATGCGGATGTTTCTTTTCAGTTCTGTTGTTTATCTGTTGAATTTGGAGCAATGGATCAAAACGTGTTATACAGTTTCCTGAGTGCTGCACGTACCGCAATTACTGTCCAAATTTAGTCCGAGTTCGTGTAGATGTTCACTGTAGCACCAAGGAGGAGATCCTGGTTTCTACTAAGATAAAATATGGTATAAGCCCAGTACTCAGAAAGTCCTGTCTCCGAAAACTTGCTACCAGTCTCAGAAAGCTGTTGTATTACCTTGGGGCGATACGTTCACAGATAGATGCCGATAAAGCACGGCCAGTCGATACAACAAGTCACAGATCTAAGGAAAACAAGCTTTTAGAAAAATGTTCGTACCAGGACCAAGCAGTTACGAATAAATTCCTGGCGAAAACAAATTCGATCAGAAACAACGGAATGTTACAAGCCAAAAGGACTTCGACTGCACGACAACGCCCATCACAATTCGAAAGCAAAGATCAGGCGGCGAGCTACCAACAGTTTTCTTTGGCTCGCGGGCGATGCACAAATCAACGCGTGAGGAATGCGCGAAACTCGACCGGAGGAGTTGCTTGGACGTAACATTCACTGAGTTTGCAGTGGCCTGTACATAGGCGCAAGTTCTTGGGAGTGAGTGATTTGTGAAGTGTTTTGTCGATATTTGGGAAAAGTAATTTGTAGTGGGTTGCTTTATTGGAAGATGCATACTGGTCATTCCATAGTTGCCACCAATAATTTAATATTACAAGTTGGATTCGCACAAACGTAATTTGGTCAAGGCTTTTTGTCTACAACAAAGGTTAGCTTACCCAAACACTCTGGACGCGTAGCACGCAAAACTGATCTAAACGAGCACCACGAGTAGGCCCACAGCAAGAGCAAAGCGTTGATCAGTTTATTCACAATTACAGCAAAATTGTCCAGCGCACGTTGCACTTCATCACAAGAACGTTGTCAGAATCCTTATCCCTGTCGTCCAACTCACCATCTTCACCTTCGCATAGCGTTGGAAGTGTAACGTTGAACGTCACTTTCTTGTTTAAAACGATTTTTAACTGAAATCTGGACACAATTACACAGCAAATAATTTCAAAAAAAGAAATTGTCCTTGCTGAGATAAACGGTTTATCTCGAGCAGGGGTTCCCAAACTTTCTTTTACCATGTACCCCTTCAGCATTCCGACAGATGAGCATGTACCCCTTCAGAATTCAGACAGATGAACATGTACCTCTAAAATTCCTTATCACAACATATTTTATCATAATCATTCATAGATATATTTAACAATAAGCATATAATGACTTTGACAATAATATTAACTGATATACGAATAAATGTTTGGAAATAAATAACATGCAAGCATATATTTATCTTCTATAGATAACCTTTAAATATAAACTTTCAGATAGGCATATGTACCCTGGAGGTTACGTGCACCCTAGGTTGGGAACCTCTGATCTAGATCGTTATGCCTAAACGACCACTTTGCCAAAATTTTCCCAGCCGCAATATCCTCTCGCAAACTCGAAAAAGATCGATGTCATCACAAAATATTATCATAGTCTTCTGCAAAACTGACTCCACCTCCCTGATTTTTTTCGTTGGAAAAGTAATGATAACTTTCCTAAACATTTTCATCAAATCTTTGCTGCATCTTTCTTGCCATGAATAAACAACAACCAAAATTCTAGACGGCTGATATAAAAACTGCAATTATTTCATCTGCAATCATTTAATCGATGACAAGGCGATTGTTTAAAACGTGTTCCTCCGGGAACCATCGGGACAACAGTCGTTGCCTAATGAAAATAACTGTCTGCAATAAATGAACCAACTTTCGGGCGGGACATATTCGGCAGATATGACTTGGTTGGTTTTGCTATAAAATAGTAAATCCAAATCATATAATGATACAAAATCAGGGGTTTTGTTCAATACCTAAAAAAGCATGTCGGACGTGACGCTGCATCGCATAAGATTAAATAGAATGCAAAGCTTGTTGATCATGCAAGACTGAAAAGACAGTTTGCAAAAATGCAAATCAATTTTTACAAACACAAGTGCAAACAACTGTTTGGCGCTTTTAAGTAAAATGTGAAAATCGCAACTGAACGTAATTTATTACGTAGTAATCCAATACTAAAAACAAGAACCATTTCCCACATTCAACACCTACATGCACAAATACCTATGGAAGCTCTTCATCTCGTCTTGAGTGTTCTTCCTCAATGCAAAATAATTTTCAACATTTATCTATCGATATTTCTTCAGCTGATTGTAATTTTTAATTGAATTTTAAAGGGAAGGTTGTCCTGCGCCATCCACAACCAACAATGCAGAGGTTGTGAAAACAGTGGAAATGTTATCAAATGGAATTTCTGCGGTTGTCAGATTGAAATTTGGCGCTCATTTCCAAAAAAACCAACGAACCAGTATGGCTTTCTTTCAACTAAAACTTTGTCTAGATGATGGATCTCAATCCTGCACACAAGAAGTATTATTTTGCAAAAGATATACCGTATCACTAAGTGAGCTTGTTGTAGAGGATGGTAAATGCAACTGCCAATTTGTTTTTTTGTGTGTGTTTGAATGTTTTCGCCAAACCCTACTGTATTTGTTCTTACGATATTGCATGGCAAAAACAATTGAACCTGTGCTTAAACTACAATTTCAGCAAGGGATTGGAAATTTAAAAAAGTTCGTAACAGTACTTTTAGATTGCAGTGTGATAAATGATGAAGTATTGAGAAACCAAAAATTTGAAACTTTCCAGTATCGAAATGCTAAATATGTTTATGTAAATTTTAGTGCAGCACCAAACGGAAACGCTTTGCACCAATTGTCGCTGCAAGCAGAAGAGAAGATGACGTTCTTGTTACCAGCTATGCCGTCACAAGAAAAGATGGTACAAATCAAAGTAGATTTAATCCTAATTTTATCCTTGCGTGAAACGTTTTTGATGTATAACTGAATCATGGTGTATGTGTTCAGGAATTAGATATAAACATGCAACCTTCAACGGAGTTTTGGAAAGTTTTTGCACTTTGAACCCTGCTCAGGTCTAATTGAAAATGTACACCATTACTCTCATTGCCCTAACTGAGCTAATATTCTTCCCGCAATACCCGACACTTGCGAAAACGCTTTAGGTACACAGGCGAATGTTTAAGCAACTCAGAAAGTATCTCAAGTTCATCACACTCTAAAAAGGTAACTTGTTGCATGTCCAAAAATCGTTTTATTTGAAAACCAAACACATATCTCTCCTAAAAACACGGTTAGTAAGGATACGAAAATTACACTAAAAATTCCGACATTCCGCCAGCGGCCCTTTAGGCCGTCTGCACAAGATCTAAGTCGTGATTTCATCGAGGCTGGCGGAAGTACGTCCAAAAAAGTAAATCAGGTTGAGACGCGAAATTATGTTATTTTCAGGAAATGTTTTGAGTTTTTGCACATAAGGTCTAGTCACCCAAAATGGTCATATTCTATGGCGACAATACCTGGCAATCTGCGGCACAGTGTCTATCACAAAAAGTTGAAACTTTGTGATTTCACACATGTAGAGGCGGCAATTCTTGCTCTGAGTTAACGCACGTGTAACTAGCTCACAACAAAGTTTGTTTTGACAGAATAATGTGCTACTGACTATGCGTCTCAGTCTCACCCATCTACAGCAGTAGATATTGCAATTGCAACGTTCAACGTAGCAGTTATTGCAATTTCAGCATCAGATGTGCTTGAATTGGCTGTGGGATTATCGCAGTGAACCAGTGACGTCACCACGAGGGGACTTTGGTCGGCTTAGCCCTCCCAAAGAAAGCTCCAAGCCTCCCCAAATTGAAGTACTATATAAATCAGTTGAGTTTATCAAATTTCAGAATGTCAACCCCCTGCACAAACGTAAAACCCCCCTATTGAAGACTTTCTGCTGACGGTTCTGCATTGGACATAATTACGCAATGCTTTCAAAGGGCGTTGACTCTTTCTTTACCTTGGCGCTGCAAAGCCTTCGTCTGACGAAAAAATATTTCCAGCCGTTGGTAGGAAGTCATGACCATTGCTATCAGAGAGTTCAACTTCATCCGTTGATACTTCACTCAACTCGGTGTCGTCAACAAGGTTTGCGACAGCCTCAGCCACCGCAGGCCCACTTTCATCACCGGCTTGAGCACCATCACTCTGCAAAAGCCTTGAAAGTTGTACATCTACTTCGAACACCAACGCCTGGAGCAGGTCATTACAGTCAATCATGCTGCTTTGGTCACATCGAGACATTTCAGAATTTTCAATAATGAAAACTCCAGCGCAGACCTGTGTGTTTGAAAACCTTTGGAAAAAACGGCGAACATGCAATGATCTGGCTTTTAAAATGGTCAATGACAACAACTTAAACATTCATGCTTAAATGAAACATAACAAGATTTGCCGCGCAAACGCAGGTCGGACTATCCGATTACCAAGTTTAGTCACGCAGTTCCCAATTTGTTTTGTCCACAACAACGGTTTCATTGATGTGCCGAAACAAACGCGATTGGTACCTACTCGACATGCCATACCCTCTTTGCCTAAGACGGGCATAATTGGTTTGTACAGCTCCTTGTTGGATATTTTCAGTTGTACTTCGATCACACTGGGCAATTACCCCTCTAACTTAATATATGCAAAACATATGCAAATTATATACAAAACATATGCAAATTATATACAAAATATATGCAAATTATATACAAAACATATGCAAATTCGAATTGGCTGCTCGACGGAGCACATAGAAAAAATCAACTACCAGAAGAACCAGTTTTGAACGATCATTTTTAGTATAATTGCAATACGTTTTTGTTACGGTTGACCGGACTAAGAAAAATAGACATGGGCGGTTAAAATTGCTGGTCAGAATTTGCATCAGGAGTTTATTCAGTTTGGAGTTAATTGCAATGAATCATCTTGCACGAAGACCTTCCGCTTCCATTGATTTTTATCTTTGACGCGGAAAATGAATGTGAGAAAATAGAGCGGAAAAAAAGTTTTTATCAAGTTTCTCTCAAATGCAAAAGCAACGCATTAACGCAAGTCACAGATTTCTTAGAATGTTGTTTGTATCTGTGCAGAGGGCACGTGCACACGTGACTGTGGACAAGGCGCGTGTGTATTTGACGCCGTTCGAAAAGAGCAGTGCGTGTGTTACGATCAATTCTACAAACAGTCTGACGGAACTTGTGCAAGTGAGTGTTCTGGAAAGAAATGGAGGATGTTCGAACCTTCGTTTAATTGCTGCATTACAAAATATGCAAGCAATAATTTAACAAACCATTTTTGGGATTTACATGTAATTTTCGATTGCCAAATTTGTTACCTTCGTTGAAAACAGAAAACGTATCAGACTCTGCTTTAAAGTATTTTCCTTTCACGATGATCAGAATTCGTTTTCACAAACTATGTTTCACTTGTTTTCAGGTTTGGGAGTTGTGAAACCTAACCCGGCGTTCCCCAACACAATGGAAGTTTACCAAAACAGCACCTTTCTTTGGATTTTGATTGGTGTTGTTGTTTTCCTGGTACTGATTCTTGTAGTGGCAGTTGCTCTTTTGGTGCGTTGGAGGAGATCAGCAATCACTAAAGATTATTTACTGACTCACGTAAATGTTGTCGTGACTGCAAAATAGTTAAATGCGTCTGTTTAATTCTCGCCTAATGCTATATCTACTCTAAAACGGAACGTTTTGTTCAGATGGTTGTATAACATTTCATCCACATATAACCTTTGCAGATGCATCATGTTGTTCGATTACGTTCTGATTTACGGCATTGTTTCATTGGCACATTGATTAAACAAAATCATTACTTAAAAAAATTTCGAATTTAACCGCTGGCTAAAACTTGGCTAGATTTAATATTTTTCCGTCACCGACATGCTTGACTCCGCAAGAATGTTGCAAATCATACAACACGAAACGGTTGGAAAGTCGAAAGCCTGACACCAGAAAAACTAGACCACGTTGTCATTTCTATAAAATGACAGCATTGACTGTTAAGGTAAATGACTTTACCTGCTATAAGTTTCTTTTACTTCAGTTAATCACCGTTGGTTTTCAGTGTCCACAACAATTATATCTTCAACCCTTTTCAACGCAGTTTTACACCCAAATCATAAAATACTTTCAAATTATCCAAAAACACGAAAAACATTCAACGTTGTTAAAGTATCGCAAAAGTTTACATTACATTGTATTTTTGGGTCATGATGTTTTCTCGGATAAAACGAAGGAATGAACGTAAAGTGTTAACACACACTGGAGATAAACGATGAGGTAGTATTCACCATTGTTAAAATTTGTCGGCTATCATTTCACAAGTTAAGAAGTTCGCACATGCAGTAATGCAAACAAATTAACTTTCAACGTATTGCAGCACCAGAACCCTTAAATCGAACTTGTTGCAAGGGAAGAATTTCCTTTACAACTTAAACGGAACGCCACCAAGCTTTTTGCGCAAGGAAAGTTGTAGTTTCTTTCTTCAGGGCAAAGAAAAAAGTTTAATTGACACCAAAGCTGGCTCCTGATGAGTTCAAGTGCTTTTCACAGCATGTTTCAGCGCTAATGGTGTTGCCTATTTATGTGCAGTGCTCTTCCTCATCTAGCTCACGCAATTTTTTGTGCAAGCAACATTTTCATGAAATGGCAATGTGCTTTACTTTGTTTTCATAATGAAGGTTCTCGACGTTTCTTGAGTTAAGGTTTATTGAAAGTCTGTTTTGTGCATTTTCATTCCTCCAACTTCGTAAAAAAGATAATTGTACATAATTTGGAATATCCAAAGTCGCAGTTTGAAATTTGGATGATGTTGTACGTAGTTTGAATAAGAGACAAGATAAGAAAAACTTTCAAAACGTGTCGAAGGTTAAGTCGATTACACATTGATCGCAGTCACAAACGAGCGGCTGTTGGGGCATCTTTTATTGTTTTGTCGCGTTTGCCTCTGATACGTGACGCTTGACGAAGCCGATGATTTACGTAGAGTAAAGGCGTTGTAAAAACATTAAAGATTGCTTTGCCAGTTACGTGTCGTGTTTCAGCACCCCTGGGATCTTTTAGTGCTTGTAAGATCTTACTACCTGTGTTTTAAAAGTATGAATCTTGTGTTTTTGTTGGAGGCTGCTTTTTAAACATGTCGTAAATAAATGAAGCAACATCTAAAAGTTTATGCGTGGGAACTATACTCCGAATGGTGTGATGAAAATAAAACTTGCATGTAGATAATGCAATGAATATTGAGGATTGTTTTAAACATTGCAACGTATGCATGTTCATAACAGAAGATATCAAACAAACACTTGGTGCAATCATAAACCGACTTCTCGAGAATCTAGCCATAACTTCAAAGGTTTTTCAAATACTGTCAAATAAAACGAAAAAATAAAATAAAATAGTTTTTTTTTGAGTAGAATGTGTGGCAGGGGTTTTGGAAAAGTTCACGATGCAAGAGACAGATTTAGAATTCTCTCATAGGTCAATAAAAAGTCAAATTTATATCGTCAATTGCTGCTGACACCGTCAAATTTATACCTTTCAAAATATATAACGCTTCAAAGATCGAACCATCTTCGCAACTTACAATAAAACTGCGTCGGCCAGCAATTCCTAGCAATGCAGGCTACGTGCGACATGCGGTCCCATAATGCTTTGTGCGACTCATTCAAAGAAGTTGATTAAAATGGCCAACAATCGGTGCAAGCTTAGTTTTTCGGCGTCGGTGATAGCAGCATAATGGTCATAGCGCAAATTTCTCAAACACTCGGCCCGAGGGTCGTATGCGGGCGGCGATGGTTTTTGGGAATTTTCAAATAATTAACATTTACATTATTCAGTTTATTAAGCGGTATTTGAAAGTTCTTGGCCAGCGAGTGAACAAGTTCCATTTAAACGAATGTAGAGACGCCTAGAATTTTTTTGCCTATAATTCACAATACCTTTCGCATGAAATGAGATGTAAAAGCTGTTTCTACCAAGGTTCAGGTACCACCAATTTTGCGTCAGCGTCAAAATGCGGCCCTCGGGCTACTTCATTATCCTCACTTGGCCCTTGGAGCAATTTAAGTTTGAGACCCCTGTCATAGCGTGTGCTATAAACTATAGTTCGCGTGTTTTCGCTAATTCTGATTCAAAAAGTCTTAGCGGGTGTTTCTAACTGCAGTTGTCTTTAATTCCCTAAGTCTTGCGTTAGTGTTTCCGCATTTCAGCTGTAAATTTTGCTTGCAATATACAGGATTGAAATGCGTAATTGACACGAAATCTATCTCCTAGTAAAACGCATTGCAAGTAGATTTAGCTGCTTTGCCCTTGCTCTACATTGTCGCTGGCATGTGGATACGTGCAGTCGGAATCATCGCAGAGTTATGAAAGCACGTCAAGAATGGGAGATTACCCGCAAGCATTACTTCACTTATCCCGTCAAGTACATTTCTAGTTTGGGGTAATAATGTAAATTGAATTTTATATAAGCAACAATATTAGCCACATATTTTGGTTGGTGAAAGTGATATTTCACAACTTTATGTTACAGCTGCTATCTTTACCTATGTTTAAGAATATATTCCACTAACACGTGGCCACAATTAAGCGATTGTGAATCCAGATGAAAGCATGTACGGCTGGCTGTAATCGAATGCCTACAAGGAAGCTCAACACTTGTTTGTATTATGCTCCCCAGCCAACCTTTTACTTCCCTTTCAATTTTGAAGTTAATGATGCCAGCAGTGAGTCGAGGTTCAAAGTCATGCAAGGAAAATCTTGGACCCGCCCTGCTTTGAAGTACGCAGTAAAGCATCTCAGTTGCGCTAATTCAAACTATTCTTATGTTTAGGGCAACCAATTTTTTTGACTTAAAAACGTAAAATTTCGACTTTGTTATTTACAAATTTTGACTTTATTGTGACCTATACATTTTCTGCCTTTGCAACTGCAAAATAATTCAGTCTTGTGTGTTGAGGTTAACCCAGAAGCATATTTATGCACTCTGCGTCAAAATTTTTAAAAATTCGTTGTTCAACTTTTGGGATGATATATTGATAAGTACATTAATAACTACAGTAGAGTCAAACCTGAGAACATCCTAAAGCTGAAACACTATATGCATAATGGATTTAGCATTTACCAAAACAAGTACTGTCAGACCACATTTCTCGCCCACCACGCCTATTCTACATAATATTCAATCGTCCAGTAGTGGACAAAGCAACATTATCGCGTCAGAAACTGCAACAAGCCCATTATTATTACAGAATTGCTAATAAACTTGCAAAAGCACAGCAATATCTGTTATTGCAGTTTCAATAAAATATCGATAAAGAGAAAAAACTGTGCTGCAAGAAAATTTTGATCTCACGATAAATTTTGACCTATCTTTAACCCACGCTAAAGCCATACATTTCTCAAAAAGCATTCACAGCTTCACCGCGCAGGATTCACGATAGACATCTTTCAAACCTACGAAGGCGCCTTTGACTCATATCTTATAAGATTGTGACCGATAGAAGAAATGGAAGAATTCGGCCTTACAAGGGTTTCCCAATGTTTTTGGAAGCAATCGATCAAATAATACTTTTTAGTCAACTGTCAGGATTTCTAAGCTACAGTACATTTGCAAGTTTGAAAGTGTGGCTTTTAGACTATTTGCAAAAATTAAGAAATCAGATTATTTCTACACAAATTTATTGGACCATAGGTGTAGCAGTAGGCAAATTTGTGGGGGTGGGTAGGATTTTTGCCCGAATTTCCCCAAACTTGACCTAAAAGTTTTTGTGCGACTTTTGCCTACAAATTTTCTCCCACAAAGATCATGAAGACCTTTTTTTAGTGTGACCTCCAAAAATGGTCTTCATGTGCTTTCCTGCAAACGTTGGGCGCCATTTTTGCCCGGATTTCCAGGAATTGTGCCCAGAATTTTGACAAATCAAGACTTTTGCGGGTGCACTTTCACCCCCACATCCTACACCACTGTATTAGACCATGATCATAATTTCAGTTGTTGTCATTTATTGGTTCACCAACATATGCCTTGTCTAATGCGATCTTCCACGTTTTGACACCACTGGTTGGCAACAACGATTTTCGTGTACTTAATTCAAATGATTTGGTCAGCTCCATTAGTGACTTGCGACTAGTAGAACATGATAAAATTCTGGTATCATGTGATGTCGTATCATTGTTTACAAATGTTGCAACAATTCGGGCAGTGGAAATAGCCAAACAAAGACTGACAGAATGTGATGACTTGCAAGAATGTTTCTGTAGAAGAGGTTGGTGAGGGACTGGATATTTGTGTGCAAGCATAAAATTTTACATTCCGATCAAAACATTTCACTCATATATTTGGGACGCCTATGCGTTCACCGGTATCTCCCATTTTAGTCAAAGAAGATATTGAAAATAACGCAATGAAAGAATTTCACCACCCACCTAAGATTTAGAAACGCTATGTGTACAATACATTCGTTATCAACAATCAAAATTCTTTGCAACATTTTTTCAAGTTTCTGAACGTTTAAATTCGCATAAAAAAGTAGTTACTACATTCCGAAAATAATTGAATTTAGGCTAAATCATCTCGCAGTCACACGTTCCAAAATGTTACTTCAGTTCGAAGCACCAGAATATCCGACTTACGCAATAAAATCTAGTTTATTAAAGGAAAAATAATTCGTGACTTTCAATTGCAAGTAAATATAATTACTTCATAAAGTTATCTCTGAGCAAAGCCAAGGGACAGTCAGAGCAGTTAGCGTAGCGTGTTTTAACTAGGTTTGATTTTAAGTTGAAAGTAGTTATATTAGCTGTAGGCTGTCTTAACTATATATGCAGGGCTGAATTTCTACTGCTGTCCGCTCATAGGCTACAGAAATTTTGCGGGCCCCTTTTCACCCAAGGGGAATATATTTTGTCCGTACCGTGTGAGCGTCTAAGGCACATGAATCCCAGCAGATTGGTGGGTAGCCTAATTGAAGTCACAGCCTCTTCACCTCACAGTCACCGGAATGCACTGAAACAGGAAAAACAGAAAGGCAGGTAACTCTAGAAAGGATGCTGCAAAATGCTTAAGCAAAGCAACTCAAAAAAATTTCAAAAACATTTTTGCCGCCCCTGCAAATTCAACCGCCCTAGGCTTTAGCTTCGAAAGCCTATGTACGAAATCCGGGCCTGTAGGCCAGGTACGTCATGTTATGACCTGCTGCTGTGGATGATCGGATGCTTTAAAAGGAGTTATTCAAGGATTTGAGTGGCAACTTGAAGAACTTTTAAATCCAGTCTGTGTTTTGCATTCACCTACATTTTGTGAAACCCATCTGATCTGTCATTTGTTAAAGATTTTCACGTGATGATTGTTATTATGGCACAAGGCTCCTCACCATGCATGGTGAACGATCATGATGGTGTACTGTAGTTTGAAAAGTTGTTTGCATATTGTTCTTCTGTCGCAGTCAAGCACACTCCATGTGTTTATTACCATTAAGTAGAATGAATATGTGAAAACAGTTGATATGCAAGCTTTTGAAGCTGGCCTTGCCAGATACTAAACATTAAATTTTGAAAAACATACTTCCGAAGTTATAAATGTTTGTTTCGATGTACCTCAAGTTGAAATATGTTGCGTTATGTTCAGTGTAGCCTATCTAAATTTGGAGTATGTTTGCTTTGTACTCGGCTTCGACTTGTGCAAACACACTTTGAAAACACTTCCTCCATCGGTGTGCTTATCGTGTGAGGACTGAAATCAGAAGTGCGTGGCGAAACGAAAACGTCATTTAACACATGCAAAAAAACACATCAACTTATCGAAAATTGTCATCCTGACAAAAATGCTCCTACAAAAGGCGAGTTAGACTTAGGACACCGAATGTGCTGGTCACAAAGTCAAATTCATTTGAAAATACTTTTAGAAAACGACCAGTTTACCGAATTCCTTTTTATTAATTCGACAGCCAACATGAAAAATCATCAGATCTTTTTCTACAAGTGTATGAAGCAGCGTTTGGCCATACATAATTTAACAGCGGATTGAGTACTTCGGCGTGGTTTTTAGTTTGGTTTAATTAATAGTTTTCATAGCTCATACCTTCGTTTTCATGCACACCCTAATTTTTGTTATCTCCCTTGTCTTTTCTCGATGTCTTTGTCACTACGTCATATAATTACGCGAGTTTTGTGATTTCTATTCCTTTCCTGTTACTCGCCATTCGCCCTGAGGAAAACCTGCTGATAGTTAGCTTGAACGTCTGTGTCACTTATAAATTTTACGATAGTTGGGAAAAATATTTCATTCTGCACAAAGGCACTACGAATCAAAACAAGCTTATGTGTGAAGTTCAACAACAATTTTGGAGGCAATTTTAAGCGATCACCAAATCTGCAGCAGAGTGATTCGAATGTGGATTTGGTTGCATTCAAGCTTTACAAAACGATCCAATAATGAATCTAAATGGGTTAAGTTTCTCAAAAGAAAACCGTCTGTTCGTGAAATTTACCAAATCTGGTTTCCAAACACTTTTGTCTGTGCCACATTCAGTTGCGCGTTGTAGTTTTTTCGAATGGAATATATACAACAAATGTTGTTGATTTAAGAGCGTTAGTGACAGGTTGCACTACAACGTTCTTACTTGCATTTGAAACGTCGGTCAAAAATGCACACTTTTGCGCTTTTTCCTCCCCGTGCTACAACTTTAAAAGCACCATCAGACTGGCAGTGAATTTCTGCTCAAACTGGCAAAGAATTTCTAAAATTTGTCCATTTCCACTCAAAACCTGGTTTCAATATAATATCGAACGATTTCCTTCATTGTATCAGCACAAGGCTAAGAAATCTTGATTTCAGTTCATCACGATAGTATTGACTGTTAGCCTTGAGACTTGTAAAACAGCATCTTCACTTTTTCAATGAAAGTCACTACATTTGTTTTTGCTTCTTTAGGCGCTGTGTGATTTTTGGAAACTAATTCATAATTTTCAAAACTCGTGGATGACTGCGTTGAAATGCTGCCGTTTTATATCTATCTCTTCCAATTATAGCAGATGACAGAGTCATTGTCATAGATCAGGGTTTAACCAGCGGGTTGGAATAATCTTTTAGAGCTTCACTGAAAAGCTTTCTGAACAACGGTTGGTGACCACCATGAAAAACCTTAGGCCTGTTATAATAACCACGCCTTTTCTCTTCAGAATTTTCAATTCTTGGTAAAAACTAGCACTGTTTTGTTTACAACGTTGGAGAATGAAGCCACGGGGAACAATCCGGGTAACTTTTCCAAAATATTTAATTTTTTAATACTTAACAAGTTTTCAATTTTTGGAAGTTTTCATTTAATTTGAGACTCTTTTCACTTTTGCCAAAATCATTGAATTATTGTTCACCGACACATATTTCACTTGGTTGCAACCTAATAAACCTCAGGAGCAACGTTATCAGGAATATTGTTAATAAATTACTATGGTCCACCGAGGTGACACAGTCAAACCTATCAGAAAAAAATTTGATAGGAAATGGATTTCATATAACTTCACCCGTCCTCAGTCAAATAAACACGATTTCAGGACTGAGGATGCGTCGAGTTCGTGAAACCGACTCGACGGCGTCACCTTCGTGCCGACTGGTTACTTTCACACATAGTGTGCAAGTCCGAATTATCGCAAAGTCGTGAATGCAGAGCCTAGCCGGTGTGTTGATTCCTGGAAAACGTGGCAGCAAATCAAGGGCTTTTAATTATTGTTAACGAAGTATGAAACTATTGCAAATTTTGAGTAATTATTCATGGTTGAATGACCCCACTAATGCAGTCATTTATAGTATTATGTAGCTGTTATTTAAAACTGCAAAGCACGTGTTAAAGGAACTTCATGTGATACTTGTTTAGTAAATTGATTTGTGCAAATGCAAGAAAATATTGCCGTCTTCTCTTGCAAGAGATGATTTTAGAATAAATACATGTTTATTAACAAGCGAACATTTTTAAGAGCGGTGTGGCACTTTTCCTCGTCAGTGTTTACTTCAAATTCAGACATTTCTTTGGTCAACGTCTTCGCCTGTCCTTACAGTATATAGAAGTGCTCTGGAAAATCTAATTAGGTAAGATCATGCAGCTTCGATTTATGACAAATCTATCAATGAACACGTTGCATAGATGCAGCTTTAAACGATGCGCCCCTTGTCAGTCAAACAGATGTTGGTAACCTTGCATCAACGGTCAAAATAGGATCAAACCATGTTAAAGTTTCGGATAAAATTGCGTGGAAAAATTGGCATATTTTACACTTCGTGAGAATTTCCCGATTTGTACACTTCGTAAGAAATTTTGGATGAGATTCGGAGTGGACTTCTACGTCAGAGAATCATCGGCTGTAATATAAATCGAATGCGTATATGAAATATTCAAACAAACAATATGTGTTTTCATAAAGGTTAAGTGAAACCTGCAACCGAATCATTAATTGAACGCCACAAAGCATGGAGTTTATCACTGATTACACAAATTATTCGAAGCTAGATGTCGGCAGTAACGCAAACAGGACAATGATTGAAGATCACGAAAATTGTTCTATCTTAAGTTTTGTCCCATTAAAACTTAAACTGGTTAGGGATCCGTATAAAACTTTAAAGACATTTTTTGTTGTGAGAAGCTTTAAAACACCATGAAAAGTTGTATAAAGAACAAACGGAAAAAAAAAACTTCCAATAAAGCTTTCATGCAAAAAATAACGAAAAGCCATTACGATCATCAACAAGAATCTATTGAAAATGGAGGAAAACACGCTGCGCATAAATCAAACGTGCCAAATTGCAGAAAAAAAGCGTCCAGGTAGCAGAGACGAGCACAGATCAGGACTAGACCTGACTGGATCAAGACTGAAGCCAATTTTGGCGGGATCAGGACTGGATCGGACTGCAACTTTTTGAAAATTGGCGGATTAGGACTGGATCGGACTGAGAAAATTTTTGATGTTTTTATGTGATTATTCTGAACGTATCAAAACTTGTAGTTGTGATCCTGTTTTACAGATTTGCTAAATGGCAGTGTATATTTTGCCATCAATGGCAAAAGCTCTGCTGGGACATTTTGCAATTCGAACTGCTTCCGCCTTTGTCCACATACAAGGTTGAATTCTAGTAGCAACGTGAACATAGTTGAGTGGTTAGCGTCTATGACTGCTGTTCGAGTGTTGGTCGGTTCTGCTCTCACCCTTTCCTTTGGCTTAGCCAGTACAGATTACACCGTTGATAGGAGTGTTTTTATGTTGCAAAACGTTTAGGGTTTAGCCTACATTTAGGGTGTGTGTTTAAGTTTCGGCTTAAGGTTTACATTTAGTTTAGGTTCTTGTTTACGTTTTAAGTTAAGCTTTTAGGTTTCGGTTTTGGGCTTCGGTTTTGGGCTTCGGTTTTGGGCTTCGGTTTTGGGCTTCGGTTTCGGGCTTCAGTTTTGGGCTTCAGTTTTCGGCTTCGGTTTTGGGCTTCGGTTTTGGGCTTAAGTTTTGGGTTTAAGTTTTGGGCTTAGGTTTTTGGCTTAGGTTTTGGGCTTAGGTTTTGGGTTTAGGTTTTGGGTTTAGGCTTTGGGTTTAGGTTTTGGGTTTAGGTTTTGGTTAGGTTTTGGCTTTAGGTTTAGGGTTTTAGGTCATGTTACAAGGACCTTAAACTAATCCAATTGTGTCGTCCTTGTCACTTGACCAATCCTATCAATCGGATTCTCATGATGGCAAAATAACTCCAGCAGTGATATACCTCTGATGCCAAATAGACACTTACTTGTCAAACCTTGGCCATGCCAAAAGACTGTGTCTATTTTGCCTCAATGAGGAAAAGCACTGCTGGAACTATTTTGTCTTCAACCAATCGTATTTGGCTGAAGGGAAAATAGCTCCAGTAGTTCTTTTTCCTCATGAGACAAAATAAAAATACCTGATTTTACATGGGCGGATCAGGACTGGATCGGACTGATGATTTTCAAAAATTTTGCGGATCAGGGCTGGATCGGATTTAGTTTTATCGGATCAGGACTGGACTCGGACTGAAAAATTTTACAGTTCGCTCATCTCTGCCAGCTAGACCTAATTGTTGAACAAAAAGTATAGGAAACAAAATGTACCTTCAATCGTGCAATTCTGACCGAAATAAAACATCGCACATTGACATTTATATCCATCTTCGTAGTTGTTGCACGTCCCGCCGTTCATACAAGGACTTGGGTCACAATAGTTGCCTGAAAAAACGTGAAACTAGATTTGGAACACAGGACTACATCTGCGGCAAATATTCACGGCCAACTTGGACAGTTTCTAAAACATACAATCAATGGTTGTTTGTCGCGAAACATTCGGATCAACAGCTGATGGCGGTTAACGTTTGAGATATTCCAAGAGGTTAAACATATAGTCTATTTCGTTGTGATGGTATTACGATGAAGTTTACACTATTTTTAAGTGGTGCTTATGAATTTACAGGATATATACTGCTTGGCATGTATTTTGTAACCGGCTAAATGGTACAATGGGGTAGTGCGCGTCACTGAAGCTGCATGGTGGGCTGGGCTCTGAACCTGGTATTTCCGCACCGAAGACTAGAAAACGGAATTTGCGACCCGTTCAGTCTCGTCATCGGCTTCAGTGGATAGGTGCAAGGATGCCAGGCAAGGATTTATACAATGAACAATGAACTATTTGGTGTTTAATGTTCACCACTGCAGCATTCGCTGCGAAAACACCCGCTCAAGACACGATTTAAGGAGAACTCTGATGGGACTGTGAAGTGAGTACAACGAAATGTTTCATACTACTTTGTGTTTTGATACAGATGCCGGTCAATTATACTTGACTTTAAGAAACTTATAACGTAGCCATAATCTATCAAGCAAGACATAAAAATACAAAAAGCATTGCAATTAAAGAAACCGAGATGTTTATAAAAAACACTAGGTATACATTACAATGGTCGCAAAAGTGCAATCCACGTTACTTGCACGGTTACGGCAAACACGAAACCAAACTGGTTTTGTATCCTTTGCAACAACACTTTGTCAAAAATTAAAAAAAAAAACGTTAGCTTTTAAAACTGTATCCCAGGGTTGTTTGAAAGCAGAGTAAGTTTTCACTATGGAAATAAACTAAAAATCTGTAAGATTAAAAACATCTATCTGTTTTATGATGACATGTTATGCTGCGGAGATCTTGGTGCTTCGTTTTGATCATGCAAAAATCTAGATAACAATATGCTTGATATGATCAGGCAGTGTTTCTATCAGATCGCTGCTGTCAGTAAAGAAAGCAATAACTCTGTCTCAATCGTTGTGCTTGTTGTTGACTGTTTACAGCTGAACGAAATTTATGCTTAAACGAAATGTGAAACAACTGAAAGGCAATTTGCTGCACATTGCAGCAACGTGAAACATATCTCTGGTCGTTATGCGACTCCTGCCCCGACAGAGGGCAGCGGAAAAACCTTACATCGTATGTCAGACCAGCGCGTACTGCCTACATCATGGTTGAATGATTGTGTGACGTCATTGGCGATCATTCAACCTTTGAATTATCTTTTTGCACAATTTCTAGAAAGACTGAAATACGAAAACGGTCTTGGACTCGCTGTGAATTTATCGCAAATATATCGTGTGAGTACGACTAGCTGCAAAACCTCGGAGCGGCGTGTGTGTGTACCGTGTAATGCGGCGTGTGTGTGCACCGTGTAATGGGGCGTGTGTGTGCACCGTGTAATGGGGCGTGTGTGTGCACCGTGTAACTACACAGCAAGGTGGAGGTGAAAATAAGCTTGGCTTATCGACAAGGTCAGGCACTATACAAAATTTTGAAGATGATGCACTTCGCAAGGAAAAGATAAAAGTGCAGTGAACAATTGGGGGGGCCGTGCATCTCGAAACCCCGTGAAAAACAGCTGGGGGGTTCCAGACCCCCCGATCCCCGTTGTTCCGCCGCCAATTTCACAAATACTTAATTCGAATCTACTCAACACTTCATTGCAATGACTCTAAAATGTGATACGGTTGAAAAAATAACTGACAATTAAGAAATGTCACATCCCTTGCACAGGTCAAGGTTCACTTCTTTGTCAACATCAAAACTGTCATCTGCAGAATATAATTTTCTCACAACGAACCAGAGTTGGTTGTGAGATTGATTCAACCGGTTGCACTGGTGAAGAATAAACGTTCGAGCTATATATGTTCCTTAAAAGTGAGACAAGCTAAGCTACGCAAGGTTTATTCATTCAGATTTTTTAAGTTACTTAAAACTGAAGTCAAAACCTCTAACTACAACAAAAATCCACGCAGATGCCTTGCTGTCCATGCAAGTTGCGCGCATGTTAATTGCACTGTAAAGAAATAATCCAGACTCACATTTCAGTCTTGTGCCTTAACTTAGTCGGCCACATGACCAAAATACTAAAACAAAACATTTGTAAACTGCCCACCCCCCTTGCATATCAGCAAACCTGACTGAAAACATTTACAACGAGCATTCGCAAGCTGTTCGTTGCATGAGCAAGAAGATCAAACTGGTTGTTATCCATGCATTGCCAATGATATCAAATATACTGTTACTTTCGTATTGTGATGAAATGATCAAAAGTTTGTTTTTGATTTTTCCGATGTGAAGTTCTTAAATGTTTTCAGTCGCGCCCCCTTTGGCGTTAGTCGTTGATATTTCCGCTTCGCCTAACCTCAAAATCAAACACAAAAACAGAACAACAATATATTTAGCATTATCCCGCTTTTGAAAAATATGTCGCTGCCATACTCGCACCCCCTTGCGAACCTTTCACTCCCCAAAGGAGCAAGCCCCCCAGTTTGAGAACCCAAGGTTAGAATTTATCAGGACGAAACTGAAACGCACTAAAGCATTTTCAAAACCACAAATTTCCATAAGGTGCAAAAAGCGCATTGCGTAGTTTTAATTTAAACAGGTTGATCTTTATGTTTGTAATGAGCTGAGAGAGTTTTTGCAATACTTGACGAAACCGATGAACATATCTGAACATGTGCATTGCTGCTGAAAGGTGTAACATTAAAATTCAGCAATTTCTTTTTTCCGAAAAGACATATGTTTGCGGGGACGATCATAACCCTACTAATAGATATTGGATTTGGTGATTAAGCGGAGGGAGTTGCTGTTTTCAATATAATAAGAACCATTGCATCTGCGAATCTGTAAGCTCTGTTTCAACAAGGGTCGTTAGCTAAATTAGTTAGTCTCCTTTGCTTTTTGTTTATATTTAACATGAAACGATATTGTATGTTCTCACTGTAACTTTACGAGAAACTGAAATACTTCGTTTTTTTCTTTGTGGCCTTACCTTCCATCTCAAAAAGTCATTTCGCTTATTTTGCTACGGGGATACTAACATCATTGTTTTCTCTACATTAGAAGTGAGTAAATCTTTTATGAAAGATAAAACAACAATAACAACATTTGCTTACGTTAACCGATCGTTGCAAACATTTTTGCTATAAATCTTAACATTACTATTGTTTGGCAGTGTTCGGTACGTGCCCTGTTATTAAACTCACGGATCTGGCAATATTTCCCTGAATACCCAGGTTCGCAGGTGCATGAGCGACCGGTTGCATCTTCTTCGCATCTTGCTCCAACGGTGCACGTCACGGTATCGAACTTTTCTGCGCCTGAAATTTTCACCTGTCATCACTGCTCAAGTTATATTGGTCGCTGCGAGAGTGCTTTGAATACCTCAGCATGATTCAGTGAAGGATAGCAATATTTCCAAACGCGAAATAGATCACTTCAACTTCAACAACGAGCTATCGAAAGATAAAGTTAAAACTCATCATTTGTTTCAATGAAGTGCATGACTTCCATAAAATGCTTAAAAAATCGCAATTCAAAGACTTCCCTTGAAAAAGCCTTAACTGCCCCGTTTTTATTTGACAGATTACTCTCATTGTTTGCCCATTCAAACATACCAAATGCTTACTTACATTCCGCTGATAAAACAGGCAACAACTGTACATTAACAACAAACCTAGAAACAATTATGAGCAATAGTTTTCGAAAGCATTTATAAAAGCTTTTAATCAGATTAATACGATATGTCTGAAAGCAGCTGGAAATGCATGTTGCATTACTTTCGAATGAAGGTTTTGCGTGTATCGTTATGTAATTTACAGTTTATGTTTGATCTTAACATTCATTTTGATGGCTTCAGTAATCAGAATTTGATAGGAATCTCCTAAAATTTTAACAGAGCAAGAAAGTGCGAAAATTTTTGCGTGTTTGGATTTTGAATTGGCAAACTTTTCTTTGTTGGTTTTACCCAAGTTTTCTTATAAAAAGTTGTTCCAATTCACTTACCAAACACTGCTTTCCAATGCATTGTTACTGTTTGACCCCATCCAGTTGGGCGATCTAAACGTTCCACACGTGCTGTGAATCCATGAGTAGAAACAGCCAGAATCTCAACCCTGTAAGTATCAGGCCAGATGTTGCCTGGCTGACCGCTAGCGTTGGCGTGGATAGATAGAGGTGGGAAGCGATAACATCTCTCAAAAATCACTGTTACGTTTTTCTTCCTATTCCTTGTTTGGTAGTTTGATCCAACATACACTTTTCCGGTCAAGAACTCTAAAAATGAAGTTGAGATCTGCCGCTGTTTGCCTGACGTTATTCATTTTTTAACAAAAATGTAAGAAAACAAAAACCTTTCGAATTTGAATCCTTATTGTATCATATATTTTATTTTAAACCAAGCGATGTATTGCGCGTTCTGGAAGTTCAGCCTAATGATTCAGTCTGTTTTTGCCTAATTCCTTCCCTGAGTTTACGTTGAGGTTTCCTTCAGTTCGTAACGTATAAACTACCTTTAAAATGTGTGCTTTATGTTGCTTGGGACGTTTGCTTTTATTACATTTGTATCACGATCGTCCAGTTAAAAGCAATCTATGTAATAGCGGATCGCGCTTGTAGAAACATGGAAAGATATTTCATACTTTTAAGTCTAACCTTACTTCAGGAAAGAAACAAGTACTACGGAGTGAATGGGTTGCACACGTTCACCTTAACTTCAGAAAGATCCATGGCTAATTTCCTGATGTTTGACTAACTCTCAATTTTACTCTTTAAATGTCACTCGCAAAGAACCTTGCTGACGTGATGTTATTCATCATCCAGTTGAAACGACAAACTGCAAATCCGAGCTAAGAGCGAAATAACGAATTAATCCAGAAGCAAATACTAAATGACAGCTGTTATCGCGTTTGAGATTAATTATTGTTAATTGTACTGGAGCAGTCGCTGAATACGTGCACCGGCAAAAGTGGTTCGCGGCAGCGAAGTAGTTCAACAGCAAATCATTTCGAAATCCAAATGTTCAGATATTTGTCTATAGATCAACCAATGCGGTGATGTTTATTTGTCGCAGTGACTAAATACAAACGCTAATTGCTACGACACATCGATTCATAAAATATCAATTTAAAACCAAATATAAAACACCACTCTCAATTTGGTTGTGTTTTTTCAGCAAAAGTGGCAAATCAGCTTTGATTATTGAGTGTTTACCACACGCCACAGTCACCAAACAGTTTTGACGCCAATAAAGATTTTAGAGTTACAGTAGTATAATTGAAGCTGATTTCGTATGATATAAAACTAGATGGATCTTACAGTCATCATCATGTCCTTATTCAAATGGATTGTTTGAATAGCTGCAGTAATTCTAATTAAATTAACGCTGCATTTTGTAGACAAAAGCTACGTTCTGGTTGCACGTGGTTTGCTACCAAGGATTATGCAGCATAATAAATTCCTGTGCAAAAATACAAGGTATGGCTTAGATCTAATCATGGGAAAATATTGTAGATATTGTGAGTACTAAGGCAAATTGCTAAATTTTGGTTATAAAGCAAAACGTTTCAATCATCACTGACAGTTTCTAAAACCTGTAGCATTAAAGTTTTTACGATATATTTCAAAATAACAACGTAGCCTGAAACAAAATGTAAAATTTCGAGGGCCAACGCTAGAATATTTTTGCCTATGAAGCACAAGCACCACCTGCATCCTGGTCTTCAATAAAGTGTTTTATTACCTTTTGTGCGTAAGCCTCCTTATCCTACAAAGCACCATAATATTAGAATGAATGCTGTAGCAACCGCGTTGTGCAGCAAAGTCTTGATAAAAAACAATTACCTTTAATCTTACCTGTTTTCAAGACTGTAATTGACCATGCAACTGATTTAAAGTTGACGAAACAGATCTTTCTTCCTTGTTCACGATGCGAACAGTTTCGACAATTAATCACTACTGATTAAAAGTAGCTTTGCAAATTGCATTGTCAAATTACAAACGTTAATACCTTCACAGCAGAGATGAGCAGTGGACTGGACTTGGATTGGACTGGATCCGGACTATAGAAAATTTTGTTGCATTTGTTTTGGATCCGGAGTGTAAATCTCTTCACAATTTTGGAACCGGACCGGATTTGGATTGAGGTAATGGAAAAGAAATGTGGTATTTTTTTGTGAAAAGTTTGCATTTTTTTAACTTTTGGACTTCATTTGGACGTGAACTATACATTTGAAAAAAGTGTGGACAGTGGTTGGACTTGGACTGAGTTTTCAAAAATCAGGGCTTGATCTGGATCGCAAAATTTGATATTCCGCTCATCTTTGTTGCACAGCAAAATTGATCCTACCTTGTTGTTCTCGCGCACCATTTATTTAATTTCTTACTTTGCGAACAGTCCTCCCCTTCAAATGGAAGCTGACAATCGCAAACAAAACCAGTTGATGTATCGCTGCAAGTTGCATTGTTCTTACATGGATTTGTAGAACACGTACGAATTTCTGCAAAACCAATTGGGATTTAGTAAATATTTCTGCAAATACTCTTCGCTAAATGGTGAATTCAGAAAAACGTTGAGCAACAGGACTAAGCCTTGAATTGAATTGAATTGAATTGAATTTATTGACAAACAGCCAATGAAGGCAGGCCAAGGCCTGAAGAGCTCATTGGCAACGCAAAAACACAGAAAAAAAAATGGCACACATACACACAAATGAAACAGTAAAAACAGAAAACGAGTTCATATTAAAAGGGTGTATTTCTGGACAAAAACAAACACGTTTGTCTAAACAAGCGCAATGACGGAATTTTAGAAAGTTTAAGGT
>Ga0210059_1001042_pt1 | contig 40125 bp, 15 predicted proteins | sample Ectturendosymbi2_FD_188042 | JGI IMG/M metagenome (GOLD analysis project Ga0210059, IMG submission 188042) | Ecteinascidia turbinata endosymbiont from Florida, USA - Sample 2 (SPAdes) (version 2) | ecosystem: Host-associated > Tunicates > Ascidians > Unclassified | place: Key West, Florida... | reverse complement strand
CTGTCCTTAACCAGAACGCAAATACGCGGCCAGCATCAGGTGCTCCCGGCTCGACGCACAACTCACGAGGACGAAGCAACTGTTTATCCATTTCTTAGTTGAATAAATTGTCACAACAGAACCTAGCGACGAAGGAAACCTTTCACTAGGCTTTATTCAACTAAGAACACATCAACATTTGCAGCGCAATACAACAAACGCCTGGTACGAAACTAGCAACCATCTGACATCGACGTGCGATACGAACGACCAAGCAAAGCAATGCAATTCCACGCGGCACGTAATCAAGCAATGCAATTCCACGCGGCAAGTAATCAGACTAATCAGTGGCGGCATCGAAACGAAACCGTCACAGACACAGCCTTTTGTCATTTCCAAAATTTGACAAGGAAGTGTCTATTAGGCATCAGAGGTAAAAGCACTGCTGGAGTTATTTTGCCATTAGGAGAATCCGTTTGCTTGGATTGGTCAATTGACAAATGGACGATATACTTGGATTGGCGTAAGGTCCTTGTTACATGACCTAAAACCCTAAACCTTAAACAAAATCCAAAACCTAAACCCAAACAAATAGAACCCAAAACTTCAACCCAAAACCTAAACCCAAAAACTAAACCCAAAACTTAAACCTAAACCCAAAATTCAAAACTAAACCCAAAACTTAAACATAAAAGTTGAACCTATACCTGAAACCCAATCCGTAAACCTAAACCCTTATAGTAAACCTTAAACCGAAACTTAAACATACACCCTAAACGTAAACCCAAAACCTTAATCCTAAACTTTTTGAAAAAGTACATTTAAAGCACTCCTATCAACTGTAACCTCTACAAGCTAAGCCAAACGAAATGGTGAGAGCAAAACCAACGAAAAATCGCACAGTAGACGCTAACCACTCAACTATGTTCACGTTGTTACTAGAACTCAACGTTATATGTTAGCAAAGGTGGATACAGTTAGAATTACAGAATAGTCCCAGCAGAGTTTTTGCATTTGATGACAAAATATACATTACCATTAAGCAAACCTGTGAAATCGGATCACAACTAAAATTTTTGATATTTTCAAAATAATCACATTAAAACATAAAAATTTTCTCAGTCCGATCCAGTCCTGATCCGGCGATTTTGAAAAAAATTGCAGTCCGATCCAGTCCTGTTCCGGTTATAATTGGCTTCAGTCTTGATCCGTGCTCATCTCTGCTGCACTCCACCATACTCAAGGCTGGAGTGGATGCGAGAAACGTTATTTCACACACTCCATGCTCCAACAAGGACAGAAAAGCATTGTTTATCCACACGAAAGAAGTAACACAATTACCCACAGGCCTTAATGGAGTCAGTCATCGATGAATATTGTTTATATGCCCTACCAGACACTGGCATCCGAAATGAGGTTGAAGAAACATGGGTACAAAAACAAACAGATAATAATAGCACGTTTACTAAACGTAGCAGCAAACATTAATTAATTAATTAGCATCATAACTGCTCAACTCGGCTGGCATAGCCATTATTAGCTTCAGATAGTCAGAGGCGAGGTAGATTTCAGTTTCACTTTGAGCACCTAGGCCAGTGTTTTTCAACCTTTTTGCTGCAGTGGAACCTTCCACATGCAAATGTTTGCGTTGCTCGTGGAACCTTATGCAAAGATCCAAGTTCAGTTGTAGCAGCTTATGTTTTGTGCTTGGCAAGTTGATGAAATGAATTGTTCAGTTCTACTTTTCACTTCGTGTAGTGTGGTTTATACTCGATGAATGAGTTTTTCAGTTTCTGTAAACTACAGCTCTTGGATATAGTACATTCACTATCATATGTTAATGAGGTAAGTTCATGCTTAGCCTATAAAGTGAGGTTTTTGTTACTTAGTAGCTACTTGCCAAGTAACTATCGGTAAAACTTGCAATATTGAAAAATTTATAAAGGAAATTAGGCATTTGATTTTCCATCTGTAACTGTTGCAGTTGGAAAGCCTGAGTGGCAAGTGCACAAAGCTTCACACTCACACTGTGGCAGCAAGCAACAATAGAAATCACATGCCATGATCACTCTATTAATTATTACTTGTTTGCACCACATATATGTGGGTGCTGTTCTTTGACGCACATCCCGTTCATGCTGAATGAAACATTCAATGCAATGCCAGCAAAGAGGTTGCAATGACATCTCCTCCTTTTTCCAACAAACTGCACCGATCACATGTTCTTTTTGTGAACATTGCACCTGGCACAACCTACACATCCTGATCACAACAGCATTTTGTTGCGATCAGAAAGCCCGAGCGGCAAAAAATAGTCATTTTGGTCAGAATGTCTGAAAATGGAGGCTAATGACTAAATAAGCAGTGTTAAGTTTTAAGATTTAATAGAACTCACGAGACAAATGACCAAAACATCTCAGCGAAAAAAAACTAGCATTCACTGATTGTTCGACAAGCTGTTTCTTTTCGGCACCAAATTTCCAGAAATAAAAAGCAACTGTAGCAAATGAGTTGTAACCAAATATATGTGATAACCTGTATCTTTCCTTGTGTGTGTCAACAATGCAACCAGAAACTAATTTGATTGGGTCTTATGATACCTGTAGAACATCTGGTTTTATTCTGAAAAGGATGGTTGTTTCTAAAAATTGGGTTAAAGGGACAGAATCTAAAAGTACTTTCTGAAAAGTATTATCAAAAATGGCCTTTCACAAAAGAGCCCTTTCTACCAGGCTAGATATGCCACTGGATAGAGTAGACATGATTGACTAAAGTGAAAACCCTTCTAAACCGGTTCTCATATTCTATGCACCACATGTGGATGAAGGTATGCCGCTGACTTTGGCCTTTGCTCCCAGCAACAAAGACACATGCGGTGCAACATCACTTATGGTACTCCCGTTTTGTAGAAGAGATGGTCATCATCGAATCTGATGGACTTCCAGAGTGAACGAACAAACTAGATTAACTTATAATGCATGCATGAAAATAATATTTGTGAAAGGTTTGAGTAAACGAGCATAAAATGAAAACAACAGGTTTACGAAGTGGTATTTTGTTCATGATTTTCACACAATTAGAAGTTATGTTGTTATTTCATGCATACTTGTAGTTGTTTGTTTCATTACTGCATTATGGAAAGCAGTCATCAGTTTTTTTCAAAATTTTGCATGCCAAAGGATTGATAAAATCATACAAAACAAAAATGTTTTCTGACACCATGTCAACAATGGTGATGCTTTTGCATTTAACTTTAAAATAAATTATTCGTCGACTGAAAACATAGATTCAACCTTAAGCAACAACTCATTTAAAAAAATCATACAACTTGCATATTGGGCTTGGCTATTCTAGTTCATAGCAGTGAAGCTGCATTTACAATAATGCATGATATGCAAGTTGTTTTTGTTTTGCAGGAGAACATCGACTTCAATCAAGCTATACATATTGTTTTGGGAAATGAGTCGTGTGACCTTGACTCCTTCACTTCAGCCGCTGTTCATGCATGGCATCAGACAAAGGTTGATAAACTTTTGATTATGCTTGGTTTGTCATTATTTGTAAACTGCACTTTTTCTGTGAAGATTTCAAGGACAACATTATTTAAAGTTTTTTATTTTGAGCCAGTTCTTCAAACCACTGCTTGGCTGCACTAGATCATGGGGCATGTGTTGAGTAGCCATTCGATTGTTTCATTGTCCAGAACTGTCAGGTTGTGCAGTCCATGAGAAGGTTGATGGATTGGACATTGGAGGACAACATGGTCGACAGTTTGTTCTTCTGCACCACACTCACAGGCTGCAGAGGAGGCCATACCCCATAAGGCATATGATTATGTACAAGCAGGAGCAGAAACGTCCAACACCGTCACCAGTGCAGAGGTGGTTAAGCTGGACCCAGGCTGTTCTTGGGAGGGTCATTCTGAGGTGTGGGTGCCCGTGTCGGGGATGAAAATGCAGAGTCTTGTAGGGTTGTCTGCCCGCTCCGTATTCCATTGATGATCCTCCCAGTATGCCACACGTATGTTGTAGTAAGATAGACTGATAGTGATGAGTTGTTTTGTGACAGGGACAGGTGGGTGTCTCAGTTTGAGGCGCTGTGCATTTGCACTTAATGAACAGGTGAGGTCTGAGTAGAGCAGATGTCCAGGTCCATGGCACGGTGTGCTAGAGACAGTGTGCCTCCATTTGGAAGTGAAGAATACTTAGTTGTCTGCAGTGACCCTTTCCAACTTCGTACAGGGAGGTTCCTCACAAAGGCTAAACCATGCCTGTGCTGTAACTATCACTGAATAAAAATTTAAAAAGTAGTCATTAATAAGTTCCTTGTCATTTGGAATAACTCTTTCCAGTTCCACAACTTTCAGTTACTGCTTAACGCCTTTACTGCCAGTGTATGAGATACACATACTTTGAAGACAAGCATTAAGCTGTTATTTTTGCCCACTTTGCAACTCCATAACTTGTCAGTTGATTGTGCTAGAGAGCTGTTCAAACCCTCAAAAGACTTGGCAAGTCTTCTAGTTTACAATGAAAAAAAGTTTTGGGTGGGTGACATAAGTGGGATGGTAGGTTTAGGTCCTTTTGACCAAGGTCATTGAGTCCTGAGTCCCAATCACAAGAGGGAAGTATTTCGCTCAAGTTTTCAGTCAAAACTAGGCCAAAATCTGACTCTTTTAAGTCTTTGATTTGCTTTCTAGGGTTTCTGGTTTAAAAGTTGAACAAAAATAACCAAAGTTTGGCTAAAAGAATCTTTTCGAGTAACTTTTTACCCAAATTTAGGCTTTTGACCATAAATGGCTCAAAAGACTCACAAAGGCTCAAAAGACTCAGATTCTAACATAGTTTCCACTGAAAACTTGAGTGAAGCACTTCCCTCAAAGGTTGGGACCAGGGCCCAACAACCTCTGTCAGAAAGACTTAAACCTTAACCACTCACGACGTCACCCATAAAAAAACAAAACCCAAAACTGAAAAGTTTTTATTGGAAATTAGAAGACTTGTCGAGTCTTTTGAGGGTTTGAACATCTCCCTAGCACAATTGGATGACATGTTATGGTGTTGCAAAGTGGTGTGAAAATACAAGATATACAGGTAAATCCTCCTGGCAGCGTAGGCGTTAGTTTGCACATGTCACTGAGTTTTAGCAATATATTGAAAATACATGGGGTGGTGTTGATAACTGTCATTTATAATATTTTGAAGTCTAAGAATCTTATAATTATAATAGTATTTAGACTTCTTGCACAGCAAATATCATTGTAAAGTGTTTATTCCAACAAGGGCACCTATAAATACCACAAGCTGGACAAAGTCACTAATATCAAAGAAAACATAAAATTTGATGACTGTAATGTTGCAACCTCTCCGGTGGTGTTGCGGTGATTGTGTGATTCACCATGAACGGGGTGTGCGTGAAGAATAACACCATTATGTATGTGGCGCGAACAAGCAATAATAGAGTGATCTCGTCGGGTGATCTCTATTGTTGCTTGCTGCCATGGTGTGAAGCTCTGCGCACATGCCGCTTGGGATTTCCGATCGCAACAAAATGGTGCTGTGACCAGGATGTGAAGGTCATGCGGAGTTCAGCCTTCACACAAAGAACGTGCGATCAGTGGGGTTCGTTGTAAAAAGGAGGGGATGTTGTTGCAACCCCTCCGGTGGTGTTGCGTTGATTGTGTGATTCACCACGAACGGGATGTGCGTGAAGAATAACACCATTATGTATGTGGAGCGAACAAGCAATAATAGAGTGATCTCACTGGGTGATCTCTATTGTTGCTTGCTGCCACGGTGCGAAGCTCTGCGCACATGCCGCTCGGGATTTCTGATCGCAACAGTGAAATATAACATTTTTTGGATTGTAGCCACATTGTTAAATTGTTCAAAACAATAAGATCAGAACCAGATTTAACTAAATTCTTGGAGATGAATTGCAGCGTTATTGTTGCTAAAAAGCTGTGCCTTGCTAACATTTGTTAACTCAATTTGGACTTGCAATTCACATTGAAATATTTGTGTCTATTGTTGGACTTGCACTAAGTTATAAAAATTTTGAACTTGACATGGATCGTGAAATATGATAGTCCAATCATTGACCGAGGAAGCAAGATGTTGGTTTGATAGCCTCTGGCTGAGATCCATATTTGCAGCTAGAATAGTTTTTTTTTATTATGGTTTCATCTGATCTTTTCGTCTTGCTTCAGGGAACCTTGAGTGCAGGAGCCTTCGCGATTGTGAATCATTAGCAATGATATCAATTTAATTTACACAAAGAATGCTTGCTGCACAAAATGTGTAGATGATGTTTCAACTTATGTTTAGATTGAAAATGGGAAAAAGTTGTATGTTCCTGTGATGAATATTCCAAAACACATGTTCAAACTTCGAACAGAAATTGTATACATTATGGAGAAGTATAGCATATCTCAAGATCACATTTTGTTTGTTGATGATGTGGACTTCGCACAGCTGACAAAACTTGGAAGGGATCAACTTCAAGTAACAATGGTTGATCACAATGAACTCTCTAGGTATGCCTGAACATAACCAATGATTTCCTTAACATTAGATTTACTGAGGTGTCATTTTTGACACCAAGTGATTTTTAAATTCAATGTTTGCAGAAGTTGCAAATCTGGTGAGTTTGTGATTTACTGATGTTTTCTGAAAAACGTATTACTTTCAAAATTACGATTGGTGTGTTTCTGCAATAATATTAAAGTCACAGTAGTGACCCACACCAAGTGAATCAATTGCAATTTATTTGCACAAGGAAACTAGTTTTGTGTGGAACAGATCATCAGTCCTGCGTACACCAGTACAAAAGGGTTACTAGCAAAAGTAGCAAAAAAAATAAGAAACTCGTCCACTAGCAAAAAAAATAAGGAACTCGTCCACTAGACATAACTTTTAAACCAGAAACGCTAGAAATATTTCGTAAGGACTCTGATGACTCGGATTATAGCCTAGTTTCTGCTAAAAGCTTGGGTCAAAAAAATTGCGTTGGCACCCAGTGTCAAGTGATCTCAACCAAACATGCGTAAACCTACTCCCATTATGATGTCACTCACAACAAAAACATCCAAAACTTTCCAATTTTTTAAAAATCTAAACTAGAAGACTTCCTGCATCTTTGGAGGGTTTGCGCAGCTCTCTAGGTTAATCAATTGGCAAGGTATGTTGATGCAAAGGAAGTGGCTCATGTGTGATTTTAAAGTATAAATATATCGTACACTGGCTCCAAATGTGTTAAGAAAGCAATGGCCAGACTCTTTGTGAAAAGCTTTGAAGAATGTTATGCCCCCCTACTTCCAGCCAGTAGCCATCAAGTCAATGTATTTGAGCTTAGAAGTTTGTGCCTGTGTCAGCTGAGTTTTTATAACCTTTCACCTTGGGTGTTGGCCTTTGCCACTACTCCTATTCATCATTTGGAAGACAATAGAAAAACGTCCTATCTTATCAACATTCCTGTTGGTTATCATTTGATATGCTTGCCACTTTTCTGTAATATTGTTTTTAGTGTCACTATTTGCTCTTATATCTCTTGTACCCTTTCAGTTGCTCACCCCACCTCTGTATGTGGGCAAGCTATCCCCTTGTGTTTTTTGTTTACTTATTTTGTGACATGACATTGATTCAATGCATTTTGTTAGTTTTCCTTATTACATGCGAAACATCTTCAGTACAATACTGACATGTGCTAGCAACAGGCCTGGCTGAAGTTGCCAACCCATTGTGATTCTAATAGCTCACATCACTTTGCTAAACCTGAAGCTTTTGATGTTCACATGTTCTCAACAGTATGCAAGTAATCTCTGCTCTTTGATGTTAAACCTTTTTCTTCCCATTGCATTTATGTTATTTTGTGATGTCAGTCACAAAAATGCATTCAGAATGAACCAAACCATGGTCTATACCTGTGGTTCACAAAGTATGGGTCGCAAATTGGGTTGCACCAAGATGATCCAAACCTGAGTTGTGTATTTTCTACATCCCATTGCATGTCCGTCAGTTTGTAGCGTAGGAACTTGAGAAAGGAGTAGATTGCTGACATTGCAAAACGGACTTAACTGCCAAAATTCATCCATCCAATCATTTGAGGCTTGTGTGGTGAGATGTTCACCAAATCAAAATTTGGGTGGAGCTAAAAAAAGTTTGGGAATTGCTGGTCTATGCTGTAAGAGTTGGATACACAGTCGCAACTGAGTCAGCAAGGTGTCACTATTGGTAGGTGTAGTATCAGCTCTTTGCTTTATCTGGGTGATTCGGTACTTCTTGCATCGTCTGAACAGGGTCTTCAGCTTGTGCTTGGTTGGTTTTCAGCTGTGTGTGACCAATGACCAAGCAGTACTGAAAAGTAATACTAAAAATACTGAGGTGTTGTCTCTCTGGACAGAAACACAAGGTAGTGTACGCTGTATGCTGCAAGTTGGTCAAGAAGTTCAAAGAGATCGACTGATATGGTTTTTTTGGGGCTGATACAGCTGTTTTTTTCGCTGAAACATTTCAGTCATTTGTCTCACAGTTGTATTAAAACAACCATAAGTGTTTTTTAGCCATTATTTTCAAACATTCTAACCAAAAATGACTGAATTTTTTCGGTCATTTCAAAAACGTTTCGGTCTATGACCATAAAAAAAACAGACTGATAACAATATATTGGCCATTCATGGACCGATAAGTGATATTTCGAAAATTTTTAAAGCTTGTTTTCTGCTTCATTATCAAAAATATAATGTATTCTATGCTCAAAAATCAGTATTTATGAGCTGAAATTTTTCAAATTGCAGCCATTTCAGTATTTTGCAATGATTTTTAATTAATCTGATTAATGATTCTTTAGTTTCAGCTGTGATGGCTGACGTGTGCTACATGGTTCATCGTATCTTGTGTATGAAAACGCACCTGCTAGCATTGCTGCAAGATAACTGTCTTGACTTGGTTCGTTGTGCTTTCTTGCGCACAAGTTGTCTGAATGCATGAGAAATATAATAGCATTTTGTCAACACCTACTGAAGCTGATAAAATCGGCCATTTTGGCTGATACCAATATATCGGTGAAACCCAAATGTTGGCCGATATATCGGTTTATCTCTAGTTCAAATACCTTGGTGCTCCCATCATGGTGTGGAGCCAGCAGAACTATCATAGATTGCTGATAACTGCGAGGTAGGTGAGGTCATTCGAGTCCTACAGCTGCTGCCCCCGTAACCCACCTGTGGATGTATGTGATAACATGCAGTCATGTGCATGGAATATTTGACCAATATATGTATACTTTGGTTGTTGTTAGTACCATCAAGTCATCAGCCTTTTTCAAGACATTGCTGTCTTTGGATTTGGTTCTGAAGCTGGGTTTTAAAACATAGTGGTTGTGACATTGTTCCAATTGTTATGGTGTGTTACTGATGTATTTTCATCCTTATTATACAATTAGTGATACTTGTGCAAAAACTTAAACCCAAATTCTTCAATAAGTTCAGGAAGTATTCTCAGTGAAGGCTAACGTAAAGTGTTGTTTACAAAGAAGTTAATCAAATTTGAATGTTGGTTTAGGATATTGAGTGTGCAATAGACAATGGTGTAAAAATTTTCTAATTTTTTATCCTGCTTTATTTTGTTTTGTTCTTTGTTAGAATGATCTATGATATTCATATTGCAAACAGCATGCAGATTAGTAGAAAGTTTTTATTACTTAAGTCTAAAGCTGACTGCAATGTTTTGCACAGAAGTCAAGCAAGTCTCAAACCATTCGTAGTCGAAGTGATCGACCATCATCCTTACCCAACCCAATGTACAAATTTAGATATACAAAAAAACATAGAGTTGGTTGGATCTTGCTCCACTCTTGTTGCTGAGAAAATGCTGCTTGATATTCCCACAGATGAAGTACCAGATGAAGTTTTAATGCTTCTACTTAGTGAGTTTTCAGAGTAATTGAGGTGTTGTATTTGTATGTTTTTTTCTTTTTTTTCAGTTTCTGGCTTCCACACACACATACAACCTGTAAGTTGTAAATGTAAATGTAACTCTATCAAAGACAACACTTAAATAGGCTGGTTGTAGTGAAGTTGGTCATCAACAAATTGAGACACCTATTCCCGAATGATCGGGTACTATTACTGTAAAGTGGTACTGTGTTCAAGTAACAATATCAGATCATGCAAGCTCCTAGCCATTTAAAATATTCGGTAATGATGCATTTGCAGATGAATATGTATGTATACTGCAACATTTTGATTTTGTGTTGATCAGTCTTTCAATAAACTAGATATGCTTCACATACTGCAATGAAGTATTTTCATGTGGTAGACATATATTAAGAGTAGATGCAACTAATGCAATCTCACATGCTCGGAGTCAAGGTTTTCAAATTTTACATACTTGGAGTCAAAGTTTTTACAAGGTTTGAACTTGTTGAACATTAAGACATTTGAAGAGACTGCCTATAACTATTTTATCGAAATACCAAGATGGTCATAAAGGGAGATTTTAGTGTATTTTTGTGGAGGTTGTGCAGCGAGATTCTGCTGCATTTTGATAGACCTAAATTGGAAAAATCTGAGAGACCCATGCGGTATCACAAAACAATTTTCGGACCTCAGTCACCCAGGCAACTGATACCCGAATAACTGCCACAGACAGCAGCAACAACTGCTACACGTGATCGAGGACAATTGCCATGAAGGACAACTGCCGTCCAGGACAACAACTATGATATATCGATTCAATGTTGGTATACTCAGAGTTGATAATTTTCTCAAAAACAGTGGCTGAACAAAATTTGGATAGGTTCTTGTGTGACGGATGAAATTAGCTGAATTGTTTGTGCTGTAACTTGTTATGCAAATGCTTTACTTGATTTTGCTTGTAGTGCATTCATGATTCAGCAATGAAATCAGGATACTTTGCTGTTTTTTCGGTGTTTCGCAACAACACTGTAGGGTTGTCAAAAATGCATGGTTTTTGTCATATATGCAGTGCTGGTTTTAACCCGATTTGACCGGTTGCTTCTAATAGGGCCCCGTGCTACCCCTACTAATCTACGCTTGCTGCTTGTGTAGTGCCGGCACGCAGGTTCACAGGGCGTGAGATACGTTGCGAACAAAAATCAGTGTGAACTGCGCGGTTGATAAAGCCCCCATCATAATTCGTTTTTGTAATATAAATGTTACAATGTTAATTGTTTTTCTGTAATATGTCGCCTGTCTTTTTTAATACCACCTATTCAATGTAGAGGGTTTAGGTTTTGAAGTTGTTTTTGCCGCTTTAGTTGGGAAGGTTTAAGTTTAGTTCGTAATTGCAAATGTGGGCTGCGTTGTCAGTCTTATTCAACTTCCCCTCAGTGGCAGCTTGTATGTACGCACTGCGGAACTGCAGCACACCCTACATTCAGGAAAATTTCGTTTTCAGGTCAGTTTATAGTTTTACTTTGATATTTAATTTTCCATGAACAAGAATAGTTGGCATTGTGTATTCCCTGCCCGTAACTTTTTGCACAAAGTTAAATATTAAACATGTATTTGTTTTTGCATGGGAAGCACTGCAAATGACGAAAACTTGAAGCTGTGAGTGCTTGCAGCGCTGGTGTCGATATAGCAAAATGTAGGAAGGGTTTTGGCCTGTCAATCAAGCACAGCCAACCTCATACTTGAGTCTGAAGCTGTGGTTTCCGCAGCGCCGTGCTGGCCAGTCCAGTGGCCTGTGACAGATTGCAAAATCGGTGTGTTGATCCTAGTGCTGGCGAGAAGCAGCATACTTACGGTAAATTGTAAGCTCCAACTAAAGCTTTGCAATGCATTGTGATATGAAGCATTGCACGAAAGTGGTACTGAAGCCTACCTGCAGTGATTATATTTTGGTATGTACATGTATTTTTACTCTAGACAGCGGGAAAGTAAAGTTAAAAATTAAGAATAAATTAGACATGGCATTGTGCCGGTTTGTGCAGAATTTTTTGTTATCAGTAGGCTATAGTCACTTACCCCATTGGTAGGTGGTGATTTTATGTGTGTACTGGCTTTAACACTACAATAAGCTGAAAAACTCCATGATATGATGTTGTATGTGGAGTTGGTCTGGATTTGCCATGCAAGGTGATTTTTGGTTGATTGGATTGGAAAAGGATGTGTATGAGCTATATTCCAGAACGCGCCTTGAGCACATGCGTGACTTGATGTTTTCTCAGCCTCAAATCAGGAACACCGTAGAATATCATTTTGGATTAAGCCTACAGTTGTGAATTGCGTCAGAATTGAAACCGGTTGTAAAAGTCAAGCTCAAATTCATGCATGGGTTCAAATGCCAAGTCTACTTCTGGAAAATACCAGCAACACCATTGGATGGACAAACGATCCTGCTTCTTGGCCATGTGTCGTTAATGGGAATGTTAGGGGCTATTTAATCCAAAAAAGGCCATCCACAATACCAACAGAATTTTCGCCAGAAACGAGAGTGATAGGACGGTTTTAGTTTCACTGCAAAAGAGTATTGGCAAATGGTGAAACGGTACTTCATGTCTCGAAGTCAGTCTTTCGGGCCTAGGTTTTTCACATCACTGACTTCTATCGTTATGACTGGATGCCCCCCCCCCCTAAAAAATTTCTGTACACACCACTCAGGAGGGCCCCGCAGAAGTACTTCTAATTGGGCGTTGCACTTGCTAAAGCTGGCTATATGCACGTTTGTATATTTACAAAAACAACTGTCATGAGTTTGCATTCAATTTATCAAGAAAATCTCATGAAATCAATTATCTAACAATTCGCGGTTATTATCCGGTTAGCTAAAATACAATTATCCGGATAGCAAAAATTGTTGATATCCGAACTAACCCTACTACAGTGTTTGATGCAGTTGGTGCTCAGATGCTTTTTTGGTTGCATGCTACTGGATGCTTAGTGTGTATGATTAATTAAAATTATTGATTACAACTTTTGCAGGTGCAATTCTGCTTGATACATGCAACTTTTCAGAACAGGTGGGCAAGGCTACTGCGAAAGATGTACAAATTTCTCATCAGCTCAGATCTCGTTTTTACGATTTAGATGTTACTCACTTTTATATTAGCATAAATGAAGCCAAATATTCTATAGAAGGATTGTCAACATGCGATTTGCTTATTAAGGTAAACTGTTTTTTTATTTCCGTTGTTGCGCTTTTTGTTGTTTCAATCTGTTTTTTATTCCAGGTGGTTCATTAAATTAGGTGCATATAAGCAAACTTGGATTCTGCACAAAACCTGATATTTGCTCCATTTATGTTCTTGTTTGTAAATTCACAGCCTTTGAATCTTGTCCAGAGCAAAATAACAAAACAACAAACGCAAGTTTATGTTCTAAACCAAAAATGCCTACAGTATTTTGCTGAAAACTCGTTTCATTGAACATTTCAATATTTATTGTATATTTTGAAGACTTTTGGTACTTGCTTGCCTGCTAAGTGGGCAGAGCATGCACCTCTAGATGCTTTGGATTGCGTACCTGCTTGCGTTATATCGAAGACTTGTAAACGGTATGTTCGGCTTTCTGGTTGGCGATATAATAAATGAATACAAGGAAAAGCTTCATGTGCCGTGTTAACAATCATTTGTTATTACTGGTACGTTCTTTACAAAAATAGCTGTATTGCCCAATGAGCAGAAATCAGTGAATTTTAGTGCACCAGACCATTTCTGACACCTGACTAGATACACGGCGAGTTACGTCTTCTTCCAACAACTGCTTCAGTCTACTTCATTTTATTCACCTCTAGACTGCGGTCTTGACACCATTACTTGGTGATGTTTGTGTATGATACTGACTGTTGTTTTTCAGGACCCAAAGTATGTGGAAAACACCACACGATCACTTCTTTTTAGTACATTGCATGAATCGTTAGAGAAGTTCCTCAAAAGACCTGATGTGTTTCTGTGCGTTCAAAACTTCTGTCGTTCTCAAAATTTTTGTGGTTGGATATCTCTTGCGCCAGAGGTTGCGGACCTTGGTGGACATTACAAACCTATTACTATTTACAGTACAGATCACAAACTAAGAGAAATGGTGAGCCACGGTAGTGTACTCAAACAGTAGATCCTGGATTAAAATTTTAGTTGCAACGACCAAGATTTGCACGTCGACGCCCTTATCGGAAACTGACGAGTAGCATAGTTTTCAATCAATATTTACGCAAGGCTGTATTGCATTAGTCTGGTTTTGTAAGCTGTTGTTTTTGTTTCTGCTCATGCCGTTATTTATTTGAAGATTGTTGGAGAGCTTTTGTCAAGCACTTTAAGTGTAAAGTTGTCCACAAGCTGTGCAGCGAACACTGATGTGGTGTTTTTGAGGTAATGTATGATTTCTATCTAAATTAGTTGTGTAATATGTGATGGTTTCAGCGTAGCAACGTTTCGCGTAGTACCATGCATTGCTCAAAAAAAATGTGGGAATGCATGTCTTTCGAACAGACAATCTATAACCTTGCACTGTGGGAAAAAAACGCGCAACCATGCCGTCTAAACTTGGGTAATCGCGATTTCTAGTCTGCGCAGATATAAGAAACATCTAATCGCTATATGTTTCATGACGTAATGCTGAGGCGAATTTAGCCACTGTGCAGGTTGCAGGCAAACTTGTCGTAATAGGTAAGTATCACGTTCGAATCACCGCGAAAGTATGAAAGCATAACCAAGCAGGCAAATTCCTCACAAGATTGCCCCGAGGCTTGGGCTTGTTTTATTGTACGTAAAGTATTGTCATTATTATTGAAACGGAATCAAACATTCCAAACAATTGTGTTCACTGTCATGAAAGAAATTAATGGTATCTTGTAGGCTAGACCTTGTTCTAGGCAGGATTGAGTTTGTGGGAGTGTGATCAAGCCTTTTTTACAATACCTTTGTTCCGCCGTGGTTAGATTGGACCGCGCTGGCATAGGTTTGGCACAAAAAGAAGTAGAAAAGAAATTGCTGCACTTGTATTGAATTCATCAACCTCACTTCATAACTTGAGAATACACAGGGCATGTCATCTTGTTATTACGCTTGGCATGTTCATTTCCCTTCGGTAGATTATTGTCCTGCTGTTAACCGAGCCCAGCTAATATCACCAGAATAGACTGAGCATGTAACCATTGCATCTCCCCTCAAGCTTCCAGTACCCGAGCGCTAAATCTTAGTTTTTCCCGTTTCAAGAGGGAGAAATGCTATCCACCCAGCATGATAGTATACCTCACATGTCAACCTATTGCGAGGGTAAGCCCCGCTCTATCTAGCTACCTTAATTTTGAAACAACTTCTGTATGCCTTGAAAGAAGCGTTTTCGTTCGTGCAAAGCATGTTCGACTAATTGCCATCGTGCAGTCTTTTCAGGGTGTTTTGAGAGACCGAAACGGTCAGAAGTCTATTTGCGCAATGTGGGTTGGTTCCAGTGGCGCAGCCAGGCTAAGTGTCGCCCGGGGCCCAACATAAAAGTGTTCCACCCTCAAATTTGCTCACACGGTAAAATGAACAAAAATAATGTTTTGTGCCTATAAGGAATATTAAAAGCATCTTGACCGTCAGAAACAAACACTCCCAAACTGAAATGGGTCTTGTTTTTTCAACTATGGATCTTTCTTTTTCTGCTTGTTTGTAAACTTTCTCATTGATTTTCCTATTTTTTCTGCCTCCTTTACCTATGCATTTGTGGGCCCGGCATGTTGCGTTAAATTTTCTTACCTGTTGGCTTTCAGTCTGCGGTTAAGCCGCACCACAAGTACTGGCGCTAACATGAGGCGAACTACGCAGCTGCCTAAGGCACTGGTCGAAATGGGCGCCAATAAAGTACCCAAAAAAATACGACTGTGTGGTTCAGAAAGTGCCGAACGTACGCCAAATAAAAGTGATTAACCATGATGAAGGTGACACAGGTGCACGCAGTTTTAAGAAGATACGGGTACTGTACCACACTGTTTCAGGTTTGCTACAGAACGGAAAGGGTTATTATTTTTCTTATTAATTTCAATCTCATATATACTAGGTAAGCTATGTCACACTTTGGTGTGCATTTTATTCATCTAACAAACTTTTCTAGTGTACAATAAACTCATTATTTCCGTAATGTACAATGTGGTGATATGTAAAGCAGGGTTTATTTTAAGGAAAATCTTAGGGACCCGATGATAATTTTCTCTTCGGGTCCCTAAAACACCTTTAAGAAAACCCTGATGTAGAATATAAGAATCTGTACAGGAGAGATGGGTGCTGGAAAAGATCGCGCCTAGGATGCTAACAAGTCGACCAATGGCGTGCTGTCAGGCCCAGCAAAATATACCCTGCAGGCCTTCATAAAGTTGACTACAAGATTTTAAGGTTACCATCTCTGTTCTTTTCATTTCTTGACTTTTCCGCTGCGCCGCTTTAACTTGAGTAGGTCTTATGTAGAGGCCTTCACTAAATCCTGTTTCAGCCATCCAGTGTAGTCAGATAAGGAAACGCTGTCGAAATACCAGCATTGTTGCCATATAGTAGCTTAGTTAACCTGTAAATGTCGATCATATGCTGCGGCCTTTGTTTTTTCATAATTTCGTGCGACTTACACCAAGGGCGCCTTACTTTTTCTTCTTTACCTTATCGAAAGGTCCAGATGACGCTCAGCCATTCCTTTTTTACGTTTTGTCGCCCAAACTTCTTTTTCGCATTCTCTTTCTATTCAGCGCCACGTGCACACATGGGCGTCCGCATAAATTTTTCCAGGGGGGGCAACGTCAACTCTTTGCTAAACTTTCTCAGGTTGCTGACGATGCAATGCAGATGTACGTTCGCGAAACACTTTTCCTTTACTACACGACTACACCACAAAGAAAATGCCCTATGTTACAACGGTCACAAAACTGCGCTTTGGCAACCTAGCCAGGTATATTCCGATCATTTGCAAAATAGGCTATCTGCAAATTTTGAAAGCAGGATACTTATTTTCACAGAAGTGTTGCCATGGTCTTTAACCAACCCATAAATTATGACTTTATTTTACCTAGCAAGGCTTGTCAGCAGTGTTGCCACTTGGGTCAGTCTCGTTCAGATTGTTGCCTTCTTCAACATCAGATTTTCCGTTACAGTTTCAAATAAACTAAATGCTTCTTTTTCTAATACCTAACAAAGCGTGAATAACCTCTTTAATCCGAAATACAGCGAAGTGTCGTACGCATGACCGATTTTGCCACAGTTGGGTGGAACGATATCCACACATGAGGGTGAGAGATTGCAGGAAAAACTTAAAAATTATGAATTTAACTTCTTTTCGACCTAAAGAGTAGGAAATATGGAAAACAAAAACAACAACCTAGTCAACATCAGATTTTTTCGCCAAAACATTAGACATCAGAAATTTCTCTCAGAACATCAAAACTAATGTGAAAACATCAGAAGTGGCAATGCTGCTTGTCAGCGTCACCTAGAAACAAGAGCTGCAAACGTCTAGGATCTCGTCCAAAGCGATCGATCACCCTTTCAATAAAATCTCGCTTGTCTTTGCTGATTGTTTCACGGGCAACGCTCATCATACATAATCGGACAAGTGGTGAGGCCAGTATGTTGACACGACTATTGGACAATTTATTAAAGTTAGAGTCAGGAGCACAGCCAGGAATTTTGTTCGGGAGGGGCCAGTCACTGACATCGTCAGATTTAAAACTTCAGCTATTTTGCATGAAGGTCATTTTGATGTCACTGGGCAATTTCTGGTCTATTACAACAGGATATGACGTCAAATGTCTTCTACCAGTCGCCATCGATAAATTTTAACAAAGACAAGACAACATTTGTTTTCGCAGTGATCATTATCAAGCGGTTGTTAACCAAGAAAGCGGAGCGCCGTGTAATGTTGTCCTCGAGGATATCACTGATTATGCCTGTTGAATAAGTCAAAATCAACTAAAAGTATGTAAGTGGATTCATAGGAACAAATCAAAGGATGCCAATAGCCAAATTTTGACTTTGCAAAATACTTGCGAGCATAATTAAAAGATAAAATTCAGTCCGCGTTTCTTTTTGAACAACTCGCCGATAACCATCTCAGGATTAATGTCACATCACGATTATTCGTCAAAAAAGCCAATCCATCAGACGGTTTTGCCCAGGCCCGTAACAAGCTTGGAACACCAGGTGGGGCGAAGAGTTTCCTGAGAGGGGCCCAAATTGTTAAGCGATATACAATCAGGCCTGTAACTAGCTTGGGACACCAGGGGTGGCGAAGAGTTTTCTGGGGGGGGCCCAAATTTTTCAAACATGTCAAAACGTTTTCAACTATTCCCAACAGATTTTTCCAGGGGGCGAAATGGTTTGCAGGGGAGGTTTTGCTCCCGTTTTCCCACTGGTTACGGGACTGTGTCCAATAGTTTTAAAGTATGTCCAACACATTTTCACAGGGGGGACCGAAAATTTTTCTAGCTAGTTACGGGCCTGGTTTTGCCCCATAGTGCTACGTAGATAGGCTAGCAACCGTTGAAGCGTTGAAAATGAACGTTCATTTGTTGCTGTTGTGACTGGCAACGTTGCAAATAAGTGGAACAGTGTGTGAATGTTTGAGAAAAAGACACAATTGGAGTGTCTCTGTAAGGTTTAACTCGCAGCTCAGAGTTTGGGTTACTGGCTCAGGGGCTATGAGAGGGAGTCCAGCAGGTACATTTTTTTGCGGCCCGACAGCTACGGAGGGGCCTGAGACAGAAGGACAGGCCCGTAACCAGCTTGAGACACCAAGGGGCGAAGAGTTTTCTGAGAAGGGGCACAATTTTTTAACTATGTCCAATATTTTTTAATTTTGTCCAGCACATTTTTCCAGGAGAACAAAAATTTTTCTAGGGGGGCCTTCGCCCCCTGACACCCCCCTATTTACGGGCCTGCTGAGGGAAAGATTGAGTGTTTGTTACTAACACAGTCGGAATAATGTAGCGAAATTAATCCCGCCCGGTGATAAAACTGGTTTGGCCTAAAGGATTTGGTAAGAAGTGTGATGTATTTTAATGTGAATTGCTGGCAGTGCACTTTCCTGATGTGAAGCATTGATATATAATTATTTGCAATAATTATTGTTGAACTTGCATGTTTGCCTACTTGTTGAATTTAAGACATCCACGATTACTGTCCCAGCGTGTCCATTTAACTGAATATTCCTTTACGTCTTTCATTTTCAAACAAATCTTTAATAAAAACTCTTCAAACCTAAGAGATACTTCAAATAAAATTTGATTGGAAACATGCCAGTTCACAATACAATCTAATCTAACAGCCAGGACTGCAGAAACTGTGGAAATCGGGAAGGAGCTTCCCGGGAAATCGTACATGTTCGCGGGAAATTATCACTCTGCAATTCAAGTAAAATCAAGTAATACGCCAAGAATTGCAAAGCAAATCACCAACGCACTACACAATTTTCCTCGCTGAGTCATGATGGCCCAATACCTGGCCTTGTGACGCAACAGTTACGCCTACGTAACAATAGTGGTCTCATGCAGTCGCTGATCGCGTGCAAGGTTGCAAATTTGGCATTTTTTAAGTCGGATTTTGAAATTCTGTTATTTAACGCACTTGGCTTTGTTTGAAAATCAAAAAGAGCCAAAATTTGGCTTTTTCTTCTTCGTATCTTTTTTCAGTCGCAAAGGCTTGGCTCTGCCAAAACATTGTCCGAGCTGCATTTTCATAACAAATCTCTTGACGAGAGTCTATGATCCTGCATGGGGCAAAGATTTTGCTGTTGCCCTAAAAATGTTCGATGTATTTAATACGAAACAAATGTACAACAGTGTTCCCAAGCACGATTCGTACAGCCCTCAGCAGTCTTTCCATAAAACCTCAATATTATATGCCACAGACTTCGTTCTGCAATAAAACAAAACGTGTCAAGTGACTTGCGTTAAAATTTTTCGTGCGGCTCTCTAACAACGAGCTGTATGTCTGGATTAAGTCCCATCAGCGAAAAGGTTGAGAATCACTGATTTGTACTGTGCAGGAGCCGCAGGTATGCCGTTATTATGCGACGTGCGAATACGAATTGCTCGTTCCTGCTGTGCGAGTTACGTGGAGTACAATCTTGCCGTAACACTTGTGTTAAGTATAAGTCTCTAATCAGTCTACTAACACAACCTGGCTGGTCGTTAAATAGCGTTTTAAGGTTTTCCAAATGCCAGCGATAGTTGCGAAGCTTCATGTAAGCAGTCAGTATATAACTTAAATTATGTAAAACTCATAATGTAGTAAAAAAATTCATTTTAAATATTTTAGAAGCGGGTAAAGCAAGGATTAAAATTTTTTAGAAGTGGGTAAAGCAAGGATTAGGTGCAAAATTTCCCACTCCCCGGGTAAGACTTGCCGCTTCCACCGCTTTTGCGTACCGAGCGGTAGCGTGGTACACTGCGGCGATGCAACGTGCAAACCCGTAATGTTTACACGTTGAATGTGAATCGATGCTCATAGGCTGAATCGATCTATGTGAACGCAGCGATAGTTACTCTTGAGTGCAACGTTTTCAAGAAAAAAATTCCTTTTGAGACATCATAAAGAGGCGATCGTCTTCAACTTGGGGCCCACGGGAGATTTCGATAAGCTTCCCGGGAAATCTGCATTTTCTGCAGCCCTGCTAACAGCAGTAGCCCTCGAATGTTGGGCATATGTGTAATATAACTGAAAAGTTTAACATTGACAAGTAACTGCAGTGCAGGACGCAAGTGCTTATAGTGCACTGCGAAGGTGTGCTGTGTATTTTGCTGATTGTTAAACTTGCGCCGCAAGCTGATACAAGGTCGAATCGAATGTGAGTTCAGGATCAGCGGACATACCCAGAAATCTGAAGATTTCGAAACACAGGAGAAACTAACCACTTACAGTATTTCGATAATGCTTTAAAGCAGTGGTCGCCGCCTTGTGGCCCGTGTGGCTTGTGTGAATTATTTCCAAATGTTTGCATTAGCTTTGCCATGTTATTGTTACGCAATAAAGACCAACGATAGAACAGTCCGCTGGCAAGTTTCGCAACCTGCCTCTTAAGGAAAAAGAGAGGACATGAGTGAATTGGAAGCTCATCACTGCATGACACCAGCATAGTGAACGTGGCTCTTGTACAGTGTGAGTGTCATACCGGAGCCTAAGCTGTCAATGCAGTAATTAAATCAATCGAAATTAAGTTGCTGACTTCAGGTTTTCTAGAAAAAAAACTAGAAACAAATGCCCGTTTCGCCCCCCCTCCCCCTCCCGCTGCGGACGCCCATGCGTGCACACTTCGTTGTAGGATAAATATATTGAACAGAAGGCAGTTGTAGTGGTGAGGCATCAATCATTACCAAGGTGGCTAATTAAACGCGGAACGTGCTAGTACGCGAAATTATCTGTGGCTTAGGTAACCTATGTTTAAGTGCGGCTTACAACGAAGGGCGGCTAATAATCGAATAGATAGGTTATAGGACGCACCACCTTAACTTTTTGAACCAAACCGATTCCAGTTAGTACGCACCGTAACCAACACGGTGGTGTTCGCGAACGTCAGATTTCTTGCGCATTTGGAACCAGGGTTCCGGAGTCGGATTCCTAACAACACTGCGAATCGGAGTCGGATATTTTGACCGACTCCGGATGCCCAATTGGATCATTTTTTTACATCACACACACATTCCTAAATTGGGAATTCCTGTTGAAGTTGTACAATTTTTTTTGAAACTTTTGTTGAATCAGACGTTTCTTGCTGTGTACCACGATTTCCATTGATTTTATCAGCCAAACTTCATTCTCTTTATGTTAAGGAGTCGGAGTCGGAAATTTTCGAAAGTTCGGAGTCGGGAGGCGGAGTCGGATATTTTACCTCCGACTCCGCAACCCTGTTTGGAACTTCGTAGATTGTTACGTTACCAGGGGCTTGAAACAAAGTTTTAAAGCCTATGCTAGATTTTTTGTCTGCATGAATGCTTTTAACGCGTGTTACTAGTGTAAATATACTTTAAATCTGATGTTCAAATAAAATCCGGTATTCGTTTAATAAATTAGCTTGATGTAAAAATATCGTCCGTATCTGCGCCATATGTACAACGGAAAAGTCTTTTTGGGATAGGAGTCTTGTCTAGGACGCCGACAATTTTAAGATGTGCAGAGAGAGTGTTTTTGTTTATGCTTGCCAAGTACAATCAGTGGACAGTTTTGCAAAACGATCGTGCCACGGTCGATTATGACGTCATCATAAGCGAATAGCCGAGCACTTCTTTGAAGTTTAAAGGGACACTGAAAATGGATCTTGCCTGAGGCGCTGGAATTGCTTCCTCCGGCTCTGCACAGTACTTAGCTTCAATCATTTACTCATTCCAGGGGATCAGACAAAATACACAAAGAATTAAAGAGGAGTGTCGGCGGCGTACCTACTTTGCAGATGTAAACATTCATGTATGTTAATATTTCGTGTAGTATCCCCGTCGATAACTAAAACAATATATAAACTACGTATAATAAGCTATAATGATAAATGTAATAATCTAATCGCAGTAATGTAAATAATGATTCATTGTTCACTTCATGTTCCAGTGGTGGTTTATTTCTCGTAGAATATACAGGCTTCAACTATTTACTCAGTCGCCTCTGGCACAGGGCCGTCTTAGGTGCGGGACGCGTTTTGATAAAGTAGGTCAAATAGGCTTAAAACCTGCATTGGTTAATAAGAACTGTTGACTTGCAGCCTCCATCGCGACCTACAAACTTGGTCTAGTTGTTGGATTAGACTTCTTCCAATTACGCGTGCAAAATGTTATTGCTTACCTTCGTTCGCTACCAACTGACGTCTCTTTCGAAAACTGTACAAACCTCACTACGTAGGACATCCGCTGTTTTATTACTCACCAGTGATTACAATGTCTTTAAGAAAACATCAGTTCTATTTATTTTACTATTTTATCAAATTGTTCACTCCACAACCACACTTCCGTGTTTTTTTGACTACCGGTCTAGGTCTTCTAAACACAAAAATTGAAAAGAAGTAAGCCACTTTAAAAAATTAATTTTTAATCAACAACTGGGCCCGGAACCACCATTGCTCCGCCACTGATTGGTTTGTTGATATTTGTGCCACCCACAGTTTACATTCGTGATCCCTGCCAAAACCAATTCTTTTAATAGGCCAGAATGTATTTTATAACGTCTTCACTCCAACACGCAACGCAGTAGACGTAAACATGCATGCCAGTAACAAGGAACATGCAAATACATAAACGAACACGGGGGTTGATATGTGGCGGTTAAAAGAAAAGCGTACGCTTGATGGCGCTAACACAATTACTTCAATGAAACATAAGCATAAAGGGGACAGGTATGATTGGCGCCATCACGGTTGTTATAATATAGCAGGGCTGGCCAAACCTGCTCTATGAATGAGCCGCATATCGTAAAACCAAAGCTACAAAGAGCCGCAACATAAAAATCTGAAAACACGAATATATTTGCAATCGACGCTTCTGTGACATCAATTCTTTTTTGAACGACTTGCAAAAGTAATACTGTACGGCACGCAAGCTACCACAGGACCACCTTACAATATTTCTATATTTTGCAATAGAAATAAAAGGTGATAAACAAACACAATTTTTCGAAAAGCTCGAAGAGATGGATGCAAAGGTTCGAAGAGCCGCATGTGGCCCATGAGCCGTAGTTTGCCTACCCCTGTAATATAGTGCTACGATGATTTCCAAGTGGGCCGATTTATAAAATGCATGGTGGAGTGGTAGGATGTGAAGACCAGGGGTCATTACGCTGCAGACCTCCCTAGGCAAAAGTGCATACACTGTAGTGTAAAGGGAACAGTTCATAGCAGGAAGCAAAAGTATGTTGCTCTGAGTATAAGGTTTAATGTGCGCAATGTGGTTATATGTTTACTAGAAGCAAAATGCGTTGTAGGCAATGTCATTCAACCAGAATGCGACAAAAACGGGAGTTCAAATGTTAAAATAGAACTTCAGCATTTGCTGTCATAAACTCGTTTTATTCGTAGTAAATGCTTTCTGGAAAATCTCCTCTGTCTATTGTCATGACCAGCGGGGTAGTGTAGCTCTGGGGATGCTAGTCCCAGAAATATTTCAAAGTGGAAATGGTGTTTCTTCTTGTGGCACCAACACATTGAAGATTAGTACGCTTTTTTTAGTGAAATCCCCCAAAATAATCCCAATTTATTTGATAGTAGCAAAGCATGTTTTTTTGGCAACCGTGCATTCTCTCACCTCCATGTTTGATACGACAGTACTGCTTATGACGTATCTGTATTGGGTGCATCAACGCCCCGACTGCAAACGTGCATTCTGCACTCTGCAAAACATTTTTGCTGACTGTGCGTCTACAGGTTCGATATCGAATGAAGGCCAACACGTTTGTCGAGCCAACTAAGTCACTTCAGTCATAACTAAAAATACAGTACAAACTTTGCAAAGATGCCTTGTGCGCTAAGTATTTGTTGTGCTTTCTTTTTTCGATGAAAATGGGGAACACAACAAATCGTCTGCATGGCTCAAGCTGTTAACGCCAAGTATCGACTAACCTGTATTTGTGACTCAAGTTCTGCGACCACGTGAATATTATTATATGCGCGGCAATCGAGATTAAGTCTCATAAAAAACGGACCTCCTCCGCTGTTGCGAGGCAAAACCAACTCATACTTCGGAAAATTCTCGTTGCTGAGCCAGCTTCTCCCTCTCGTGACTCTATTTGCAGTTTTCTTCACTCAGGACACGAATCCTTCGTAACGTAGACAAAGCGCATTCGAATTTTCCGGTTGCGACCGTCATGGTTGTGCAGAAATCCTGAAAAGAGGATATGCTAAGAAAATTGAGCAAACCCACTAATTGCGCTCCAACTTGGAAGCTTCACTGTTATTTTAAACGTATGTATGATATGTTCGCAGAATGTACGACTGCAGATCTTCACGCAAGCAGGTGTTACCTATCGTCAGACAAGCCTTAAAAGCAACGGACAACGAAAACCTAAATTTCTGAGGAGTAATGTGAAGTTTCAAACTGTTCTGGCGTTGTATGTTTGAACCCACAACTGTTGTTGAATTATTCAGTTTTTAATGCGCTTTTCACCTTGATATTTTTGCAGCATAGTAACAGCTTTATGTGCGAATTTAGATGATTTTTGCTTCTTGTTTGTATCTGTTTTTATGTTAAAGACTTAACCTGGTGCCATCATTGAATAAGCTTCTTGTTTACTTAACGATTAGTTAATCATTGCTAACGCTGGAAACGAACGCTCACGGTGTGTAATGCTGTGGTTCATTATTTGTATTGTTGATGTGCGTAAAGGTTTAGGGCGTTTGACATTGTGAACTTGTCAGACACGCTGAGATCTTTGTAACATGAGAAGATTGAAATAAAAGAAAATGTAATTTGCTGTTTTATTTAAATGCAACTTTAATTGAATTGAGTCACATGCATACCTGTGCAATAAATCAATTATGCAGCATAGATTTAAAATTTTACAGCTGCAGAAAATGATTGATATTAGATAAAAAGTAGCATTTTTGCCTGTTAATAAACCAAAAATACTGCTGGTTGTGGTAAATTTTCAGCAGCTGTATGCAGATACGATATTGCCATGATGTCATTGCTGAACAACCATGATGTCAATGGCTCTCCACCAGGTACTTCAGACTTAACTCATTCAGCAATGTCAGAACAAACGGCCAAAGAACACATTCAGGGAAGTACAGGTGATTTATTGGAGCCAACCAGCAATGCAGATAGTGGGAATTTGGTAGAACTTTTCCCACTGAATCTTGACCCTTCAAAGGTAGTGCTTGATGATCAACCCCAGTTGAAAGATACCACTTCAACAAATGTGGATTTGCTTACAGTATTTCTAGGAAACCCAGAAGACAGAAATATTGCAGAACATGTTGAATGTGACAGTGATCCAAAACTAAATAATCAAGCTGCATTAAATCCAAGTGTAATGCAATTAAATGGTCTTCTTGTGGATCTTCAACCTCCAGACAAACATCAGTCCCTTGACTGTGATTTTATGGATTTCTTGGAAAATAAGCCAAACAAGATTAACAGCAAGGAAAAAGAATCCTCAGAAATGACAGAAAGTTTGGATAATATGATGACATCTTGTCCACTGACTGAGTGCAAAAATATTAGTTCTGACAAGAGCATTGACAAACTTTCTTTAGCATTGATTCCTGAAAACAATGACTCTGAAGCAACTGTATTTGAACAAATCAATGACATATCAACACAGCAATCTACAGATGCTTTTGCCACCAGTGATGGGAAAGACATTGAAAGTGCACTTGCTCCATATGATGGTTTTCAAAAGGGTGAAAATGTTTTCGACAGTTTGTCTGATTCAAAAAATATGAGCTCTAACATGTCAACTCTTGACCTATTTTTCCAGGGAGATAGCTGGCATGAGTCATCTGCTTCCCAAGAAGTTATAAAAAATGGCAGAAACTCTTCTGACCCTGCGTACATATGCTCCGATTCCATAGATCATGTTCATCAAACACATTCAGCTTTGTGCCATGAAAAAAGTGATGTGTCTGTTTTGGAATCAACAATGAGTGCATCTGAAGCAAATCCTACTGAATATTTCGAAGATTCAACACCTGAAGTTCAGTGTACAAATGAGCAAAACATTGATTCAAAAATTGGTGAAGTCGAAAGATTGCAGGAGATTGTGGAGGAATCACCAAATGTACAAAGTGAGTTTAATGTTGCCAATAATGTCTGCTTTTCCAGTTTGTTGTTTGAATCAAATGTCTCTAGTCACACCAAAGAGGCTGTTTCCCTGCAATATACTTTTAAACCTGGAAATGACCCTCTACTGTGGAGCAATTCTGCCAGTGGTGGTTGTGAAACAGACATTTCTGCATTTCAGAGTCAAAGTGTTGAAGTTGTTTTTGACAATGTAGATGGGAAAACCTCTTCAGACGCTTGTTATACAAACATGCAGGTTTTTGATGAAAATTACCATGGTAGGTTTGGAACGGGTAGTCTGTCAAACTTTGCTGAATTGCAAGTTAACCAATCTGCTGAAGTTCTAAACAGGTCCAATGATAGTGTTCAAAATCCTACTTTAAACGTGTTGAATGACAGTCAAAATCCTAGTGATATGATTTGCCGTAACAACTCTGAAAAGCAAGTCACAGTTAATATAAGTGCTCCTGGAAATGGCAACTCGGCAACACAAGATCCAGGTATAAAGCATGATGTTGAGTTGGGGATTGCTGATATGGATGATAGTTTAAAAACAGCAAGCAATGGTACAGAATTAAGTTCTTTACAAAGTCTTACTGTTGAAACATCATATTTGAACAAACAAGTACTACCTTCTCAAATTGATAAAAAAAGTAATTGCAGTATGGATGCAATTGTCTCATCCCCCTCAACTTTAATCAGTGACAAACAAGAACTTTTTCATGAAACCTCAAATGATGTAAGTTTCACTACTAATCTTGAAGTGCTGTCTACACCAGTTAAAAGTCCTGAATTTGGTGTTGTTGTTGATGAGTCTGTAGCAAAATCTCTGCAATTTCAAACTTCTGTTGTAAAAAAAATTTACTCAGAAGAGAACTGTCTTGAAAAAAGAAAATCTGATAGTGCTGAACCTTGCTGTGAAGACTCTGAAGTGTTCGATCAATCAAAAGGCACAACTGGTTTCGATGTAATTGTTACTGAGACTGCTAATGAGGTGGAACATTCTGCTTTAACTGATAAGGAAGAAAACTTAGCCACTGTTGAATCAGGTAATGTTCCAACATGGAGATCAGATAATTTAAATGAAAACTGTTTGCAAAGTGACTTGAATTCTGATAAAAGCAGCACTGAGAGCCATTTTCATATCAACAACCCCTTGCTGAAATGTGTATCAGAGGATGGAAACAATTTAAATGCCTCTACTAGTTCAGAAGATGACAATTCTGGCACAACTTCTGGTATGCATTCAACCGAACAGGATCAAAACATTATGTTTCATACACCAGATTGTGACCCTTTCTTTGAAAAAACATCTTTACCAACAGAGGCATTGGATTGTGATGCATTTCCATCAACTTTTGCATCATCTGAAGATGTTTGTGGCAATGATCATGACGAAACATCAAATTGTGACAAGCATTTACCAGAATCAAATTCTAAAATGTTGAGTGCTCTGCTTGGTACTCCACATACAGTTGACAAAGTAACCACACCACAATCTTCTGAAACAAAAAATACCTCGGCTGATGAAGATATAGAGGTGGTTGCACCTGCAGAAGACAACCATGTTGGCAACTGTGAAAATGAGAATATTTATAACAGCACTCAGATCTCTACTGGTAATTTTATGCTAATGTCTGAAGTAAAGAGTACAGGCAACAGTAGTTTTGAAGACTATGTTCCTGAAGTTTTGTTAGAACCAACAGAAGATTCAGATAAAGAGTATGAAGAAGGCAGCTCATATGTCTCTGAATGTGTGATTGTTTCAGATCTGGATTCCACTGACAATGAAGCAGATCACTCTCCAGATAATGTAAGTTTCCTGTCACTGGAGTTTGATGATATTCCTTTTCCTGTTGTCCCTCCTGTACTGCCCCCTAGAAACAAACATAAAACAGGTATGAATGAAAATAATTTTGAAAGCCATGGATTTTCTACAGTCCCAAGCACTGTATTTGTAAATGAGGAAGACTTACATGATGTGCATATAGCTGAAGATAACAAGTATGGTGACCCAGGCATGAAAAATAATGAGGAGTTTGTTTCTTCTACAGTCAAAGACATTTTGCTTGAGATTAATGATGCCCAGCTCGCCTCACCAGGAGTAATGAAAATGAGCTCAATTGTTTCAATTGACTCAATCTGGGAAGAACTTCAGCAGACATCAGCAACATGTAGCACTTTACCTGTCATTCAAGAAGAATCAGAACCTGAAGAGGATGTGGATTATATAAATCCTAGTGATGTCACCAATGCTAAATTAGGTGTTGATCCTGCTTTTAACAACTGCTATGATCAGGATGGAAGAGGTATTGTTTCACCTACGTTTTCTGTAGATATACATGCTTTAGAGAAAGGCATGCAACTAATTGACAGAGCTGAAGAGCAAGGCAGAAATACTGGTGCAGACATTGATGTTACTGAAAATGCAGTGTATAATCCAGTTTGTCAGTTGGATGCAATGGATCCAGCGAATGCTAATAATATTCATGATAAGAGTCACAAAATGTCTACTTCTGAGAAACATGTTGAAAGTGCTGCCGTTACTAATGTACCTGATGTGACACACTGCTTAATTGATAGCTCTTCTATTCATGGTTTTCCTGGTTGCAAGGAATCAAGTGGTGGCAATACCAGACATGTTGGTTCATGTGAAGAGCCTGTGAAAGTTCACAGCAGTGATGCCAACACTGAACAATTGCAAGAAAATTTTGGATTCTATCATAACCCAGTTAAGCTTTGCGATGATAGCAGGAAAATGCAGAATTATGTGCAACATCCTGTTAAAAAGAGTATCCCTTGTGAGGTTGTTTCTTCAAAATTCAAAGAAAATGATGTGATTTTACAAAGTGAACAACTCTACTCTGCTTGTGCAAGTCAGGTATTTGAAAATAAGGTAGTTGATGAAATGCAAACTACTGATTTGCCCAGTGACAATCTCGTAATACAAGACCAGTTTTTCGATGTTTCTGAGGCGAGTGATGTTGATGCGAAGAAGGATGTCTTTTTGTCATCAAAAGAAGGTAGTGTTAAACTCCAAATATTTAATAATGATTTTGTCTCAGAACATTCTTTGTTCTCTGAGAAAAATGGTAGGGACACACAGATTGATGAACAAAATACAAGTGTTCTGTGCTTGGTACAAACTGATTCAGCATCACCTGAAATTTTTGATTTAAATAGTGATCAAAGAAATGTTGCTACATTGGTTGATACCACCAATGGCTTGCCAAATGCAGAGCAAATGGTTTCAAATAATGAGGACAAAGTTGCACAACAAACAGTTTGCGACTCAAGCATGAATGAGATTTCTGTTATCACTTCAACAGATGCGAAAGATCCAAATTCAATGACTATAGCTAAACCTCTGGGAGATTTAAAGACAGTCACAGTTGTGGAACAGGGATCTGGTGATGCTCAAGACACTTTGGGGTTGTGTCATTCAGAACTAGAAACTGTTTGTCATGTCACTGATGTGCCATCAACAGTGGATAAAGGCAGTTTCAGTGATGCTTTCTCTATATCTTGTGGTCATTTAAGTGGTTTAACAACACACGTCCAATGCCAAAGGAAGCCTGATGAAGCTTCTGATGTAGGAATTTCCTCTTTGCCCACTTGTGTTGATATGGCACCCACGTTTCATCCGACTGAATGTGCGGTGATGATGTCTAGTGACTTTACCTCTGGTTCAACCAGGGATGTTGAAAGTGGGTCTGCATTAACAGAAAGCATATGCTCTGAGATCCTAGCTGCTGACAAAAATCATTCATCAGTCGAGCTTACCAACAATATTTTATTCTCGGCTAGTAGTTCTTCAAGTATGAACACTGAACCAAGTGCTGCTACTGAAACAATAACTTACAGCATAAATGATTCAAATTTGAATGCTGAAACATTTCAGGGGGAACTCAGTGATAATACTGATGAAAGATCTGAGCAGGTAGTTCTTCAAAGTGGTGATAATGAACTTGCTGGCATTAGAATAACTGATCTGTTAACAGGACCCCCAGTGGAACTAATGGGAAAAGAAAACTTTGAGTGTGAAAATACTGACCCCCAACTTACCAAAGATACCCCTTTATTAGTGGAAGATGTAATTGCCAGTGATAGCTTGGAGATCATCCCTTTACAGCCAGATGATTCTGTTCATGTGCTCGACCAGTCTGAACACTCCGATGTGGTAGGTCCAAAAAAAATTTTTAATGATATGATACAAGCATCACCAAAGCCGTTGAAAAAGCTTGTACTTAGCCCTGAGACAAGAAACACTTCACTGGGCGAAGATATTGACCCAAGGTAAGGTTTGTGTCGTTTGTTTTCGCATTCTAGTTTTTGTGGCTCGTGTTGTAATGTGCAGGTAAAGTGATTCAAAATCCAATGAATTTTTGGTTTATAAGAATTTCTTGTTTCATAAATTTAGTTAAACTGCTTATTTCAAGATGTTCTGCATTTGGCTCTTCATTGCTCTTCGATTTGCAGTGCAACAACTCGTCAAAGATATACAATAGGCAGCATTGACCTCTTGACAGAATCGGAAGATGATGAGGAAGTCGACTCGTCATTTGCCAACTCGTCTCTTCCAGGTTGCTACTCCTGTGGGCTTGTTCTGGAAGCCCTAACTGTTGAAGTGTGTTGATCTTCTCTGCCTCAATTGAAAAAAACCTTGGTGTCTTATACTGCGGCTGTCCTCTGTGAAGAGGAAGTCTTCGTCGGTTTTGTTCTAGCATGGGACTAGTTTCTATGCTAGGGGTGCTATTCGCTATTTAGCTTTGAAACGTGTCACTGTTATCAATTTTCGAAGATAAGTAATGCAATAGGCATTGCATAAAGCGAAGAAATAGATTTTGTGTCAGAGCTCGGTCGAATAAAATTTTATTTCTCAACTGTTGAGAAGTTCCGCCTGAGAGCACCTATAATAACCAACATTTTCCAAAAATTTTGATGCATTCCTATAATCGTTTAGCAACACCAAGCAGGAAGTAACAAGAAGAACCTACTTATTACGTTACCTGAATAACGTATACATCACAAAGTAGAGCCAAAAGCATGGTGCCCCAATGTATAGCATTTCCGTTTAGAGACGCATTCAACTGTTGTTGTGCATAACAAGACGTATAGGTGAAGTCTTGGTTCTTTACTTTAACTGACGTAATTTTATAGCGTAAAAGAGAAAATACGAGAGGAAGAAAGCGTTAAACAGAACCTTTTCGAAAACCTGTATCGAATTCATAGATTTAATGACATTTTCTAATCCCAACAAAGGCGCTTTGCCTGTGATATAAGTTCGTGTTATCCCTGCTACTTTGAAGAGAACCGTTGGTCCCTTTGTCGTTGACTCTACCGTGATGATAAACGCCAAATTGCCTGCTAATTACCAAACTTATGTCAGCAGTTGCATCACCTACTATTCATGAAGAAACCATTCTTGTATCAAAACACGATACCAAGAATGAGGAACCTGTTACATCGAACAGCAGAGGATCATCGCTTCGAAAACGGTCTTTGGCTCCTCCTTCGTCTCTAGTTTTGTCCGTAGCTCTAGATGAAGTAAATCTGCAGACTCCTGCAACTCCAGAGGAAAACGGTAAGATGAAATGTTTATCAATGGAAAAATTTTCTCTTACATCAGTGATTTTAGACGGGCTTCTGCCCACTCGTAATTCATTGCGTATGTTGTTTATTATCGAACATTGCAATTTCAACCACACATTTGTAATGTATGTCAAGCGATCCAGGCGTTGATGGGGGTAGTAGCCAGACTTCGCAAATGCCTTTGCCATCGTCTTTCCTCAAAACACGTGTGAAGTAAATTGACGAAGATGAAATAGAAACGAAAACTTGCTCGTATTTTAAAAGAAGTTGTAAATAACATTTTCGAAATTTTGAATTTTTGTTATAAACAAGTAGGTCAAAAATATTGAAAATACTGCTTCATACTGTGTTTGTCCTTTTTGATGACGTTTGTGATAAGGGTGGAATGAAACTTATATTTTCTATTTCATTTATCGAATTATTAAAGATAGAAAAAATTATTTAGGATTTTTTGCAGTTTTGTTTTTCTTTCAATCGTCTGAGGTCTCCAGTGAAGAAAGCTGTCAGGAGATTTAATTTCATCATGACTGCCATGTCAATAAAATTCAAGGAGTGACGATGCGTAGTGTTGCGTGAAGTCGATTTCCTATAAAAAATTGCAGATAGTTTCCATGCTTGTCTCACATGTGGAGAGCAATTACTTGAATACAAATATGTGCAAGTTTAAATCATCGCAAAAAGATGAAAGCGGAGCCCACTTGGCTGATTTTTCGGAAAGCCTATAGAAAACCCAGAGCTTTTAATTGTCTTGTTTGACTGCTTTAAAATTCTGAAAACACGTGGCTCTGAACAAACTATTGACAGCTTTTTCCGACAGGGAGTATGTCAGCACTTGTTCATGATTCACGGGCTGGCGTTCGTCTCACTGAATTTTTAAACAAAGTCGTCTTTCGTTCTCTTCCTTTGATTATTTTGACTCGCTTTCAAATTTTCAAATGTCTAACGTCAACGCTCTAGCTGTGCATATGCTGCAGAAATGTTAGTTGAAGTTATGCGTATGTTCTTCCTTGGTGAAGCTACGTTGCAACTGCAAGCACCTGAGGAACTAATTTATCCCCCAGGCCTAGGGGATTAAATGATTAATTGTTGTTTTTAGGCTTTAACTTCCCAACCACTAACGCTGGATTGCCAATAAAGGGCTGTAAAGATGCGGATTTTCGCCTAGTTTATTTTAAAAGGAAAAACAAGTAGGTTGCCACTTGAATTTTTTTCTCAGGCCCTGATGACGTTATCCAAAAATTCCTTAGCCTCCCCCAGTCGTGACGTCATACCAAAGAAGTTCAAACTCAAGACTTCCCAATTTTTAGAATCGAAATTGGAAGACTTACCGCATCTTTTGAGAGTTCGAATAGCCCTCTAGCTTTGTCGGTTGGCGAGTTGTGGTTGAATATGCCCGAAGCAAAATTGTGGCTCGCGCGGGTGTTGAAGTGTTGCCGAGCACGAGGTTGAACATGCCACAAGTGCCATTTTTCAAGTCTTCGAGCGATCTGGAAAAAAATTAATGCGAGCGGAGTTTGGTTGTTCCTCGTCTCAGTGAAAATTGGAATCCTTGGAGGCAGAAAACCGATTTATTACGTCGACCTTCCAGTGATTGGCAAAAACGGGAGGTTCGCACCAAGATTGACGTTCTCCTGCTATCACTGGCTCATGCCGTTCAAGAAAAATAGGATGAAGAAGCGACTAAGTACCGAGAGAGCAAAGCCAACCGGTCTCAAAACGTTCCTCCGTCGATGATCCGTGTTACACTCTATCTTCGAGATGGAATCGAGACCAGCAATAATGGTGAAACATGCGGGCTCACGCATGGTGTATGTGTGTGCGATTCCTAAAAGACTGGAGAAAACGGCATGTATACTAACAACGGCCGGGATATGGAACCAGCGGGCATGCTAAACCTGGAAACGTTTCTTCTGCTTCACCGGCACCTACTAGGGCTGCAATTAAGCCCATCTTGTCGAGATGAAATCATGCAACAATTTGCAAAACCGCCGATTTGGGCATCACCTTCACATGACCTAAATTAACACCATGCGGTCCGAGCTCCACCGTGTACCTCCGAAACAGTGGTTATTGGGGCGAACGGTTGTGAATAACGGAGCAGGTGTTGCTACGGCTTTGATTTGGCGCAGGCTTTAGTAAGCGTGCTTCACTATACGATGCATTTCGAGCCGCGCTGATTAAATCTGAGCGTTGTTTTTTGTTGCCGTGGCACCTCTGTTCGTTCGATTGCTTTACTAGTGATTCAGAGAAATTGTTTGCTCTTGAATACAACGGAAATTTCCTTTCGCACTTTGGTCAAGGTGCATTCCTTATCTCTGTAAGGTAAAAGTGTAACACATAGCTTCCGTATTAGGAATTGAAAATGATCCTGCTTATTTCTTAAAACTAGAACAACCAAATCTTTGTTGACTTGTACAGGTTCACTTTCGGGCAACCACGAGAAAAAGGGTGATGTGACTGAGTCGCTAAATGGAGTGTCGTCAACTCTTGCTGAAAAATGTAAGCAGCAAATGTTCTGAACTTCCACTTAAACCGCTGAACAACTTATAGTCAGTGTCAAGCGTTTAATGTAAAATGATATGATGATATGCGGTGCAAAGTTGTTTTTTTTACAGTTGCACATGTCACAGAAGACGTAGCTGATGTCAGATATGCTGACGACAAGTCGACAGCCCCACGCGACCCGCCGATTGTCCAACCGGAACCTGCTCCAGACGTAAAAGACGCTGTTCTATGGGAAACTGTCGTGATAGGGGACGTAGACCACAAAGTTGACGGTGCTGCTATACAAAACTACAAGCGTGTCATATCTCATGGAGGTAGTGAAGTCTGATAGCTCGACGGCTAAAGGATCAAGTTGTTTGTCATTTACCTTTACTGTTTTAATAGCGTTAATTTAATTGTTTGCAGGTTTTTATAAGGAAAAGTGTGCGATCGTTGAAATATTTGGGAAATACCTCCCTGACAGTAGTACAAAAAATTACGCATGGATTATGGACAATCTTTTCGTGTGAGTATCGCCCTGGTCAAATGTTTGTTTCAACTTTTAAGAACTAGCTTGTAGGAACTAATTTGTGTGCATGTCTGCAATTTTTAACATTAAATAGAATACATTCCTTTTCTATTGGCTGGCAGTAACCTGTAAAACATTGTCTAAAAGCTTACTTTTTTCATTTCCAAGATCTGTATGTTTAGAACGTCTGCCTTCTAATATTTTTGTTATGTGATACTGGCTTAAGAATGAATCACACGCTTCGTTGTTACCACCACTGCGTGGTGCTAGAAGCACAAATGCTCTCAGGAGTAAATCAGTTGAGACTGGTATTTTTCTAACAGCAAACGCCAGTAAAAAGTAATTGACGTGTTGTTTATGACTTGAGGGAATCATCTAACTTACTCAAGCAGTGTTATGCAGCGTGTGAAAAGCACTTTTTGTATTTAACGCATATTGTTGGGGTAAATTGTGAATGTGAATATTTTTGTAGACAGAAACCAAGCAACTGCACATTTCTACAAACATATTTTTCACTAAACCACTGTGTGTCTGCCAACATCCTGTATGTTTTAACAACAATCTCTTTTTGTGACAGCATCCAGTTTTCATTTGTTATGTGGTCTGTGATAAGTGAGGCCGAAGGCCTTAGTTCTTATAGGTGGACTCACTGCGCCCTTATTCTTATAGACCAGGGGTCTCCAAACTACGGCCCGCGAAGTTATTTTATCCGGCCCGCGAAGCCATGTTGTCAATAAAGTAAAAATAATATATTTGCAAAAATTTTTGCTTTGGTATAATGTAACTTTTCCCGAAACAATCACATAGCGCAAGATGTCTGGCCCTGGAACTGTTATGTAATATTTTATGTGCCCCTCGGACAAAAGAGTTTGGAGACTCCTGTTATAGACCAAACCCGAATATCAAAATGTACTAAATGTTATTTGTGTACATCTCCTTGCAGTTTGTAAGTGGCAACTGACTTGGCTACGTCTGAAGGGGCACTGATGTGATGGTATTTGATCTTTAGGCAATTTGTGGTGGTGGAAAGGAAAACTGCACAGAGAAGACATTAACATTGAAGAGAACGTAGTAACTCTTGCACTTAAATGACGTTGGTGCTTGACAACCTTCGAAATCACCTTTGATAGCTGAATTGAAGGAGAACCTTATACAGACAATGGTGATTTGTTTACTGTCCAAACAGAAATTTTAAGTTTGCCGCGACATACACGGGAAGTTGCGAAATGGTTAAAATAGAAATAGCTATCTAAGCCGATTATTGTTAACAATTGGTCGGCATGTCCTTTACACATAATATTAATCCCCATGCATATCGTCATCAGGAGATTGCAGCAACATGGCGTAATAAGAGTGCGATGCCTTCTCAAATAAAAAGATAAGGAAATAGGAGCCTAAAATTCGTCAGATATGGACCAATCAGTTTTGCGATTGTACAGCAGCAGGTCGATCTTCATCCCCCTCATGAGTCGCGATCACTCTGCGTAGCAAAAGTTCATTTGTTAGTAGGACATCAATTAGCCACCGGAGTGGCTGGTACAGTACCACTTACCTACTGTTATCTTGCGTCATATTCAGGTTTCAAGAGTACCTACACGCGAGGCCATTCACTGAAACTACGAGTTTCAATTACAACATTTATGCAAAAGTGAATGGGGGTGTTTGTGCTGCTGTCAGCAAATCTATTTTTCTCCGCAGTTTTGGCAAGTGCAAGGCACAGTGGGCTTTGAAACCTGAGTTTACAGTATACAGTAAAAGTGCTTTTTATGATGAACATTAATAAATTTGGTAATTCACATTCATGTCTCGTCAAATACGAGGTGGTTGGACGACACGTCTTTGATTATTCCGAAGTGCTGTTTTACAAATATCAACAATTTTCTTAAATTCACCTTTTGAATCTCAACTCCAGTCGTATGTAAGGGAGGTCAAACGTAATTCGCATTTCTGTGATTGTAGGTATTTGTTATCAACACTTGAACTGCTTGTTCGCAACCAAGAATACATCGTTGTCTTTTTCAACGGCTCTGTTTCGAACAGTCGTTTGCCCAGCACTTCCTGGCTTAGAAAGTCACACCAGCAGATTCCCCGACATCTGCGCAAAAACCTGAAGGAATTTTACGTCGTGCAGTCGTCATTTTCTTTCAAAACGCTTGCCAACTTCACCCGAATGTTTTTGAGGTTAGTTACGTCTGTTTCGTTATATTATCCATGACCAAGCTTATTTTGCTGCTAAATATTGCTTTTACTTCATGTTTCAGCGTGTTGTGTTTAGCGCTCCCTTTACGTCCCGCGCAAGCCACTATAGTGGCTGGCACTTTTTTGGCCATGACTCGCCAGCCGCTAGAGCTAGAGAGCTGTTCAAACCCTCTACGGATTCAACAAGTCTTCTGGTTGAAATCGTAAAAAAACGTTTGAGGGGTTCGCTGTGGGGACCGCCACAAGTGGAGGTATTTTGAAAATTTTGGCCACCTTTGGCCGGCCCTGGGCCCCAACCTATTGACCCATTTATTTGACTCAAAGTTTTATTGAAAACTAGGTCAAAATCCGCGTCTGTAGAGCCCTTGATTGACTTGCTAGCATATCTGTAGCCAAAATTATGGGCCAAAAACCCAGTTTTTGGCCTAATTCTAAACTTTTCAGAAAAGGCATAATTTGGCCTTTTAGGGAAAACTTTGGCCGGCCATAACTCAGCAGCAGATTGAGCTAGAGAGCTAATTAAACCCTGTAATGACTCGTGACGTCGTGTAGTTGAGAATAAAAAAAATTTTTTTTAAATTTGGATGGGGAGTTTTGGGCCAAGGGGATCATGATGGGGGTATGTTTTTTGGTTAATTTGATGACGTCATCATCCGATCCAATGCGCCAATATTTTGGCTCGCAGTATTTTTTGATTCTAGGCGAGAATACGCGTTTTTAGAGCCCTTGATTGAGTTTCTAGCATTTCTGGTTGAAAAGTTAGGCCAAAAAGCAGCTAATTGGTAAGGGGGCTTTTCTTAATACTTTTGGGGGATTTCCCTAATTAATTTCAAGGGTTTTCGGCCTTAATCTTAGAACCAGGAATGCTGAAAACCCATTCGGACCCTTAAAAGTCCCGAAATGTAATCAAAAAACAGCTAAACTAAAAAAAAATTTATTTTATTTAAATGACTCCTGCGGGGCTTAAAGGGAGGTCGGGCAAAAATGCTGACGTCAGCAAAAAATAACATAAACATCCTATCATTGTATAAGCATTAAAAAAAAACAGACATCCTAAACTGAAACGTTTTTTTTTATTGCAAACTACATATCTTCACGAGTCTTTAGAGGGTTTGAACAGCTCTCTAGTGGCTTTTGAGGGAGGAAAATTTTGGTCAATTTTTGGTTTATGAGCCATAATTCTCGCTCCCGGTATGCTAGAAAGTCAATCAAGGGCTCTATAGACGCGGATTTTGACCTAGTTTTCAACTAAATTTTGAGTCCAAAAAATGGCCCATTGGGACGGCGCCCAGGGCCAGGAAAAAATGGCCAAAATAACGCAAAAACACCCCTACTTGTGACGTTCCCCCCAGAAAAGCTCAAACCCAAAACGAAAAAATTTTTTTTCGATTTTGACTACAAGACTTTTTGCATCCGTAGAGGGTTTGAACAGCTCTCTAGCTCTAGCGGCTGGTGAGTTATGGCCAAAAGAGTGCCGGCCCCGATCTTGGCCATTTCTGGACGTAAAGGGTTACGGCAAGACCTTTATTTAAATTTGATGAAAACTGTCATGAACATATAAGTGGGCGTGACATTTGAAAATAACTCGAGAATACAAGTTTTTCGGAAAGTAAGTTTGCACTTACTGTTTGTTTATTCGCTGAGCAAGCAGAACTATTTTCCAACTCGCACATTTCGCTAAACTTCAAAATCAGGGAAGTTTGAGTTGTCTAGAATTAGATTAAAGTGTACAAACTCCTATGATTCTATTTGAATAAGAGCTTATGATGCCTACGTAGTAGGCGAAATATACACTCAGTAAGATCTTACTCGGTAGGTAAGAGCTGGAAAAGGGTTCCTCTCGATAGCCATTGCTCCTATGATTTCCTTCTGATTTTTTGCAAAAAATGAAGGGCTGATCAGACAAACAAGTTCACGGCTGATTTGCATCATTCCCTGTCGCAATTCTGGCTTTTTCCTGTTGCTTGCAGCCGGTCTGAATGTCCAGGACCGATAGTGTAGGAGCCGGGGGTTCCCTTACACCCCCAAAAGTTTTGATTTGTCAAAACTTTGGGCAAAGGAGCTCCAACATTTTTAACAATATTAATGAAATTATACGTCCTTGTAATTGAGTGCACAAATAAACTTTATTTTGTGTCATACGAAACACAATATATATATGTACATATATAATCAACAAAATGTTTCTAGTAACTTCGTGTTTTAGATTGCGAGAGCTGTTAAGTAACGGACTCACTTGAAAGTTTATATTAATTGTACACTGAGGGAATAGAGTATACTGTAGGTCACCTATGTCCAGGGCTACCATACCGTCCTTATTTCTAAGGTTTGTCCTTATTTTGCGGTACTACGTCTTAGAAAATATTAATGCCCTTATTTCTAAGAAATGGCCTTATTTGTGACTGGCGTCCTTATTTTTTCTTATTTTCTGTAGCATAACAATTTTAAATAAGCAATATCTGATAGACATAGAGACCATTTCTATCTTATCGTAAACATTTTGTAATCAAAGTTTTTTGATGTCAAGAAAGTCGTATAATCTTGCAGCACAGAGACATAACGCACTATCAGGTATTGTTAGCACTGTAAGCTGTCTACTCTGATTAGGATTCTTAGGAAAGCTGGTTTTGTAGCAAGGTTTAGTATTTAATTGATTCAAGAAATAAG
>Ga0210059_1001041_pt1 | contig 40147 bp, 22 predicted proteins | sample Ectturendosymbi2_FD_188042 | JGI IMG/M metagenome (GOLD analysis project Ga0210059, IMG submission 188042) | Ecteinascidia turbinata endosymbiont from Florida, USA - Sample 2 (SPAdes) (version 2) | ecosystem: Host-associated > Tunicates > Ascidians > Unclassified | place: Key West, Florida... | reverse complement strand
CTAAAAATAACAGCAAAATCGAAAGTTTTCTTGCGTACTTTATGCGCATTCTCAATTCTTGTGTAGTTTAGCAAGATTCGATTTTTCAAACCGGGGTGTGCGCCAGCCAGTCCACCCGCATTTACTTTATGCTCGACTGCTCATATTCGACAAGACATTAGCGCAACCTCATTTTTCCGCTGTAAATTGCTCTGACGAATTGATGAGTGTGTTGTACACCTTGATTTAACGCACCGCCTGATATTTTTGCAGTTACGAACTGTGTATCGTAGCGTTGGGTGTATTTTCCTCCAATAGCCTAACTTGGAGCGCTAATAGGTTATATTCAGTGCAATGACACATAAAATAAGGAGAGTGGATGTATAACAAAACGTGCATATTATGTCAACGAATTTCGCTAAAACGTCAAATTTTGACGTCACAAACAGCGCACAACAAATACAAATGACTACCCTATGTCACTGACTGAAACCCCCCCATGAAAATTTTCTGCTCTTACATTACATGGCCCATGCCGTCGCTTTCGCGGCGATCAGAACGACGATCGCACACACTTGGTTTCTCAACCGCACACACTTGGTCTTCGACGAGGTTCTTCCGATGGGAAGGCAGTAGGACTCCGACGAAGATTGCATCCGCATTGGAGAATTTCCCTGCTACAGTCATTACGACGAGCGCTTGGCCAAACTGAAGCAAGTTCCAATTTTTAAGGTCTTGGCACGACCCGGCCGAGATTCGAACCACACGCACAACGACCTACCAGCCATGAAGCGAGCGCTCTAACCACTAGGCCACACGTCCGGTTCGTTTCTTAGCAGTCTGAAAAAGTAGCAAACGCGCAAATCGTGAACCTACCAGCTGCAACCATTTGGGTGCGTTTTACTTGACGCGTTTTGCTCGTGCGTGTGAAATTTTTGCATCTGTGGTAAGCGAGTCACAACGTGGTCCACACGTTCTGCTTCAACGCCTTTATGCCGCCACACATATGTGTAAGGTGTTTGTTTTTTTTGAGCACAGATAAGAAAAATAAGACGTGCAACTTATGAAAACGTAGACCATGTGCTGTGTCACATATTTAACCATGACATTGCCAGCTGGTTTGCCTGCAAAAATTGATAATCCTGTTCCCGCTAGCCACGTACGATTTCAACAATTCCGTGTCATTTTGCGTCGAAGGCAGCAACAAGCGCAGTGATCGTGGGGCACTCTATTGATGATTCATAATTTTTTATTGGCTGTACTTTTAGAGCGTCCACATTGTGATTTTCGGCTAAGCTCAAACTGAATAGCGCTTTTCTATTTTTCCTCGTAACAGTGGGAGAGGGGGCCTCACAAGTTGATTAGCCTAGGGTCTCGCATCAGCTAAATCCAGCCCTGGCCGGCACTCAAGCATGGGTGGCGGAACCTTTTTCAAAGTGGGGAGGCACAAGTCCACGTCAAAAAAGCTATAGAAAATATTTGTCGTTTGAATTGGCAACTGTGACGTCACAAGCATTGAAATATGACATCATTACCTATATACACCATATGAAGGTCTATATTACTATTTTAGAAAAAACTACACCACTGTGAAAACGTATCGGTAAACTACCTCAAATTCAAATAGGCTGTTACAGGGGCTACCCAGGTCAACAGCGTCACTCGGGCTAATCATACGATTTATTTTGACTGAATGCAACTGTTCAGGGATTGTATCACTGAAATTTCCATTTGCTTTCATTCTGGCTGGCATTATCGTTGCTCTGTGACGTTAGTTACGTAACAATAAATGAGAAGTTCTCATGTCATGACAAGTTCTCCACTGAAGGGTAACGTACGCCACAGAGTAATGATAACGCCAGGAAGTCCTCTGCTTACTAGGCTCATTCTTATTAGCACGAGTTGATGGACACTTTATCGTTTATGATGGTAATTGTCATTTGAATTGGACTTCAAATCCAGTGTTCTGTACAATTCCATTGTTTCAATAAACATTCAGTCCGATATGAATTATGTTTTAAAAAATTCTTAATTGCAGAGGGCAGCCCGCGCTGTAACGGTTGAGCAAGTAAAGCGCGAGAGAACGCTTACTGTACTTCGAATGATATAGTTCTATTCTGGTCACTTGCAACGTGAATGCGAAAGACCAGACATGGAACGAAAATATATGAACAGTGACAAGGCCCAACGAAAAGAGCCCGAGTTACGATTTGAAGTGAAGTGGGACAGTTGGTGGCACAAATGTACAAAGCAAGCAAGCTCGTGTTCTCCGATGTAAATCGTACTCGAAGACTCGAGCAACGTCCGACGGTCTACGACAGTTGGTACATGTCCTAGCTAGACAGCAGTGATGTAGTCGAGACCGCAACCTCCGAGATCGACACCTGGCTCAAATTTCGAGACGACACCGAGACTTTGTCATGAAAGCCGAGACCGAGACCTGGAAGTTCGAGTCCGAGACCTGGAAGTTCGAGTCCGAGACCGAGACTCAAGACCTCATATTTCTCTGATGATAATTAAAACTTACTCCTTGAATAATGCTGCAGTAAAATATGTGGCACATTGCCAAATACCAAGATAATAAACATCATCCGAAATTTGTGCAAACGGCCAATTACTGCCAACTTTCATTGTCACTTTCCTCTTAGGAATTTACAACCTCAAACCTGTGGCCTTATTTACAAATTCCATGAAGAAGTGCATGGGTATCGAAAATGTTGGCAGCGTTTAGATGGTCTGCGCATTTTTAACTCAAAAAATGCCGGGAACCAATTGAATGTTGGAGGTATGTGCCGTTGCCATGCTTCAATAAATTTGTTTTGCCTCAGAAAAATTTGTAATTGTTTTGTTCGTTACAAAACCAACCCTTCTGTGTAAGGACAGGATTTGATGCCCTGATGAAGCTTCCATATTCTGGTCTCCTATCTAGTATTGAAGTAGGCCCATGTTATTTGAGAAAGTGGATAAGAGCCTGAATCATCACTTTTTATTTTAAAACAAGCACAGTCGATGTAGGCGAGTGTATACAGCCCCAGCAGCACTTGCCAAAACAGCATAGTAAAGTGGTAACTCCACAGGAAAAGTTGCTTTCCATCATTCAATTATTTGCCAAGGTGTTTCGTCGTTTAAATCATTTGCCAATGAAGTAACGAACTTTTAAAGTTTTTCACTAACTACCACGTACCTGTTTCACTACATTCTTTTTATTTCAACACTGGGCATCTGCACTGACACTCAAATTTCTTCGTCACATATTTCGTGTATTTTGGCTAACAAAGCTTTGCCATTTTTTGTAACGTTACCACACCATTCCTAGTTACTTTTCTCCTCACACGGCAAGCAATTGAACAATTTTTCTCCAAAGATTTAGAATTAAGAGGTGATAAATTTAGAGACTTAAAAAACGAAACTACTACTTTGAATTTCAAAAAGCAAAATTGTAACTAATCGTTTCATCAAGCCAAACTTGCTCATTCTGTCCAAAGCAAGTTTTAAAAACTTTGCTCGTGAATCTGCTGTTGACGCAAAGAAAAAATATTTAAGCCTATTAGAGTAAATAGACATTTTTTGGCACAAATTAAGTTTACACATTGAACCATCCAGGAAATATCCCACCGCATGCTCTACTGCAGTGACGTAGCGATGTTAACTGTTGCTCTGGGCCGACCATAGAAATGCTTCGTCTTTCCACTCCTCACATTTGCTTGCAACAACATAAAATGAGAAAAAATCATGTATCATGCTTATTATAACAATAAGGAAAAATAAAGCACCTTGAACAGCACAATCAAATACATACTGAAATGGGTCTTGTTTTTATTTCTCGATTATGGATCTTGCTTTCTCTGCTTGTTAGCCATCCTTCTAGTCATTACTTTTCCTATTTTTTCTGCCTTCTTTACATGTGCATGTACATGGCTAAATAAATAGCAGAGTTGGCACATACTAGGCTGTGATTCAGCTGGAAAGTTTTATTTTTTGTCATTACTTGTGAATCAGTTGGCATCGTGGATTCGATGTGTTTTCCATGGCAACAACAAAGTGCACAGGGCTGATGGAGTCCCGAAGCAATTTGGGTTTACTTTTTTGTCTTACTTAAAGAAAGCTGCTCGTAGTTTGTCAGTTTTTCACAACTGCGGCAGATCTTTTGCAGGTAACCATTGCCTTCGCATTGAAGATTTTTTCTTTCTCTGATGGAGAGAAAGTAGTAGATCTTTTCGACAAGCATTGTTGGGATGCAGCATGCTGCAGCAGAATGAGCGAAGTTCGCTATTACCGGCGTATTTGAGGAGCAGTGAAATGGTGTAGCGCCTTCCCGCTGATTTTATGGCTATATGTATAATTCCTAGATTTGTTATTTTTTTGTTGTCAAGTTTATATATTTTCAAGTTTTTCATAATTTCCATATTTTTACGTTAAAAAACTGATATTCACAATTGTTCCAAATTTCCGTTTTTGCTGCCACACATAGAGTTTTCGCAACACCGCATGTTGGTGAGAAAACGCAGAAATGCCGTAAAGCCTATAGCAGCACGTCAAAGTAACTGATCAGCCATGACGCATTATTTGCTCTCTGTATAAAACTCTTATGAGCAAAACTTTTCCTCAAGAGAGTTCTGGGGCATTATTTAACTTTAAAAAGTCTGCATTACGCAGAACAAAAAAAAAAAAAATTCACCAGCGTGTTTTAACAGAGTGCTTTGAAAAGCATTTCGAAAAAAGGACATCGTTTTATTTAGCTTCTCAAAATAGAAACTTTATGGCACTCTCCCAGCTCTTCTGAATAAGCCTATGGATTTCATAACAAAACTGGATAAACAGTTCAAAGATAGTCCTTAGCAAAGTACTCCCAACGTCTCGTTGCAGAGATTATGCGCTGCAATTTCATTGGTACATATGCATTTTTTACTGAATTCAGTATAAATTACAAACGGGGTAGGTCTAGAGGGCAAATTGTTTTCTCCATCTCGCAAATAACATAACAACGAAGAAAGAGTAGCCACTAACCTTTATGAACGGCTGAATTTTGATCAATGATTTTTTAAAACCTTTTTTTAAAGAAATTCTCTCTTGCAAAACTTCATAAAAATAACCTATGCAAAGTCTCGAGACGAAGAGCTCGAGACCGAAATCCTCTGAGACCGAGACGAGATCTGAGACCTTCGAGACCGAGACCAAGTGTCGAGACTCCATCACTGCTAGACGGTCTAGGACAGTTGGTACAATGCCCGACTGTCTAGGACAGACCGTCGAGCAAAGCCCGACTGTCTCGGACAGTTCGGCGCCGCCGTTTTGGCGACGAGCCGTTTCAGCGATAGTGGTCGCAAATATATTATGCGAAAAACTGTGCGTTCTTGCAATACTTTGAAGGTGAGACTACAAAGCATGTTTGCTTCAAAAGTGTTTTTGTTGTCATGCTCATGGGTAGTGGCCAGTGTAGTATCCCGTCCTTCAGGATTTTGGAAGTACTTAGTAAACATGAGCGGACTGTGGAATTTTTCAGTCCGAGTCCAATCCTGATCCGCAAAATTTGAATCCAATCCAGTCCTGATCCGACAAAATTGAATCCAATCCAGTCCTTATCCACCCATGTAAAACCATGTATTTTATTTTACCTCATGGGGCTATTTTTGCCAAAATAACTCCAGCAGTGCTTTTGCTTCATGAGGCAGAGTAGATACAACCTCATGCGGAAAAACAGACACAAACTTTTGGCATTTCCAAAATACAATAAGGGAGTGTTTATTTTATCATTAGAGGCAAAAGCACTGCTGGAGTTATTTTTCCATTAGGCAAACCCAATTGGTATAATTGTTCAAGTGACAAGGATGAAGGATGAAACACTTGGGATCGTGCATGCTGGTCTCTATCACATGGCCTAATACACTGAACCTGGACCCAAAACCTAAACCCAAAAGCTAAACCCATAACTTAAACTCAAAACTTAAACCCAAAAGCTAAACCCTAAAACAAAACCCTAAAACTAAACCCTAAACATTAACCCTAAAGATTAACCCTCTACCAAAACCTGAATCTTTTTAAAAAGAACATAAAAAGCTCTCCCATGAAAGGTGTGATCTTTACCAGCTAAGCCAAAACAAGGGTGAAAGCAGAACTACTGAACACACGAACAGCAGGCATAGACACTTATAACTTGACTACGTTCACCTTGTTGCTAGTACAGTAGAATTTGCCTAATTCATCACCTCAAGGAGATAAGAAAAAGTGACGATTTAAGTTAAGTGACGAATTATGGAAACAGGTGAAAACTCTATCATAGCAACTCGTATGCTTTATCGTAGAAACTTGTGTGCATAGTGCTTTTACTTGCAGTAAAATACAAATTTATGTCCTGGTTGTTTACTAAATTAAACTCTTTAATTCCTCTACTCTACCTAGACTCCTGCATTTAATCTAGCACTTTTGAAATCTGTAATAAACTTTAAAGACTTTCTGCGTTCTCTCAATGGGGAGTCGGATCGCGCTTAGCACCTCGTGCATAGATTCGATAAATAAATTGCGAGGTGCAACAAATCTCATATAAAGATTATTAATTTATTTGAATTCCTACACATGTTAACTGGTTAAATATCAAAACCGAAGCTGCAAATAACGGATCAGTCGAACAAAACGCTTCTCAGGGATAGAAAGATATGACGAATTGAGCGAATTAGATGATGGCGAATTAGACGAAGAGAATGTACACAAAAGATAGGAATTCTGCCGGGACCGAAGAAAAAGTGACGAATTAAGCGAATTGACGAATTAAACGATGATGAATTAGACCAGGAATAGGGAACCTATTTATTATCACGGGCCGTACGAATTGTGAAATATCGCTGGCGGGCCGCAAAAATTCATAAACTTCATCCTAGAATTCTACATTTATCTTCCTCAGGAAAACAAGGATGGACACTATGTCAGGAGCGAGAAAGACTTCTCTTGACTTACTGTTTGCGTTTCTGCTTGTCATGGAATTAGCTTTGGGTGCGATGTTGTGTTCTAATTTGGGTAATGAAAATTTTGGTGCGGGCCATGTTAAATGTTCACGCGGACCGCATTTGCTCGCGGGCCGCAGGTTCCCTACCCATGAATTAGACAAATTCTACTGTAATTCGAACATAACGCTGTATGTGGAGTCTGGACAAAGTTGGATGCATAGCGAAATCGTCCCAGCAGAGCTTTTGCCGTTGATGGCAAAGTAAACGTTACCATTTAACCAATCTGCAAAATCACAATACAACTAACATTTATCATGTTGTTAGAAAAACAACAAATTTTCTCAGTCCGATCCAGTCCCGCTCCGCCAATTTTCAAAAAAATTTTAGTCCGATCCAGTCCTTGATCCAGTCCGATCCAGTCCTGATCCGTGCTCATCTCTGAAACATAGTTCGATCGTGACCACGTGTGTAAAGAAATATGGCTTGTGACGTTTATTTTTGCTGGCATGAGGCGTTTATGAGTTTACACAAAATTAAGCGTGGACAGCATCTATTGTTTGATCTTTCACGTAGGTATCATTTTGATTGCATTTCACAGCTAATCTAAGAATATATCGTACTTTCTTGCCATCGGTTGCTTTTCGGTGTACGAATATGCAGTAATGGCACTTCCAAATCCATGGTATGCATCATGAATCACAATAAATACAGCACAACTGGAAAGATCTGGGACAAGTGTTAGACTGACTCTTGCGCTCACACGGTTTCCAGACGACGGCAGTGCGAACTTTTGCACTTTGGTGACATTCCAGAGGATATTCCTAAAACACACTTCACATTTCATCGCCGAAACAACCATCGCTGAAACTGCGATGCCGAAATATCCCATTCCGAAGCCCGAGGTGCCCGTATGCCAGAGTCGCCACCAGGCTGTCAAACACATCAAGAACACAGCTTTAAAAACAGGCAAAAATGGCAAAGCATTGATACCTGTTTTAAACACATTCAAAATCACAAAAAAAATCCATTAGTGGTCCCCTTGGAAAATTCCTTCCGACGCCCATGCACTCATGCATGTAAAATTATACCGTTTTTTAAAAAAATTGTGCTGTATTACACCATCTAGCAACACTGTTCAACACCACCAATGCGGTAAGCAAGCCATAGTAGGGTGACCGACTGTGCACGATGTACTCTGCCAAACAAGCACGAATTCCTGCCAAATTACAAATACTATATTGCAAATAATAATGAAAAATAGCCTACTGCCAAAATTCTGCAACATTTTTTTCATTAATCGATTTACTTTAACAACGGACCTAATTGTGTTATTTAAACTTATTTAGGCAAAATTAAAATTAAACGTGGGGGGGCAGGACCCCCATAAATAGAAGTGAGGGGTCCTAGACCCATGCGCCCCCCGGTTCCGGCACCTGTGCACTCAAGTAAAGACCTCCTTATCTTGTTTGATACAAACTGGGCTTCTTTCTTCTAGAATAGGGGTCTACTATAACTACGACCAGCGGGCCAAATCCAACCCACGAAGCCATTTTGTCAATAATGAAATTATGATGTATTTACGAAAAATTTGTTGATTTGTTAAAACCCAACATATCCCGAAACAATCACACTACGTAACATATCTGACCCTCTAAAAGTTGTGTAATAGCTTACGTGGTCCGCTGACAAAATTTTGGAGACCTCTGTTCTAGAAAAACAATTGCAACTAACTGTCACGTGCTTTATCACACAAGTCTTGTTCAAAACGTTTTTATATCTGCCATCTGATCAAGGACTCACGATTTAATTTTTTAACTCATAAACGCCGCGAAGCATTTTCAGCAAAATAACCTAATTTGGCCCGTATCACTATTTAATTCCAACCCGGCTCATTCAGTCCTCAGAAACAGCGGATAGGTCTGGAGCAAAAAACTCAAAACCTTTCAACTCGCCAAATATCTCGGGCCCTATGAATGGTGCCATAATATCCCGTACAATCACCGAAAATCTGAAAGAGGAACGTAGAGAATACTACAATTTAACCTGTGTAAAGGATTGGCATGTTATTCAATTACTTGAGTGGACTCGTAACGAGGTTTTAGTTGAGAGTAGAATCTGATGAAAAACTGTATTTGTGCAACTTGCTAAAAGAAGTATATCCCTCATTTGTACCACTGCAAGTTGGTTCAGACAAAAACATTTATTGATGTCATTATTAAACCTTCATTGTATTGTGTTTCGTTGGTCGATTCCAGAGAAAACCCCGGGCACATTACAAAAAGGTCGGCTGTCTGTTTCTGTCGAAAGCGAACTTCCAATTTTTTTGTTATTAAAGTTTTCTCCATTGAAGGTTTCTGATGATAGTCATTTACTTGACAACTGGAGCACTCCTCTTTATACCGCAAGTAGACGAGTAAAGTCTTAATCCGCTGGAAAGGAACATCTCGCCGCGAATGATGGCCTACATGATCTTCACCACGCATGGGCAGAAATTGTATCTCCCACTTCAAGTTGACCCATTTGTGTGGCATTCTCGGCTACATTTTGTCTACATTACCGCCAGAGAACGTAATGACCTTATCCACGACAAAAGTATGGTGCACGCAGAGGCTTTGGTGGGCTTAGACCTCCCAAAAAGCTCCGAGTTCCCCCAAATTGAAACGTTAAACACTATAAATAAGTGGAGTTGTGGTTAATTTTAAAATGTCAAGCCATCCCGGACAAACGAAAAGCCCCCCCGCAGAAGTGCGAAGCCCCCTATTGAAAACTTTCTGGCGACGGGTCTGGGTGTACATAATGTAAAACTATGATTTTAGGAAAATTTCGATTGTAAGTTGTTTTCTGCTCAAACAAAAATTATTGCTCGTCACTGAAATGTGACTTTGTGGTTGGTGGAATAAAGATAGCCCTCACTTCTGGGTACAGATCTAATAACTGCAAGAACATTCGTGTTCAGGCGAAACAAAGAACAAGGTAAGAAAATAAAATGTAAGCCAACAAAAGATAAAAATGACGATATCACATTATTTAAGAGCCTACTTAAAGGTTTTGATGGTCCACCGGTTGTACGAGAAGCACGTAACCTAAACTGAAAATGCTGTCTGAACCCAACCAGTTTTTCAGAGCTGCAGAAAAGTTGATGTAACATTGCTCATCTCGAACAAAACATTTTACTCACGTTTTTTCGGGCTAAAACAATATTTGAAAGTCGGATACTGGCCAACCCAACCATAAGCGTGACCGGGAGGGCAAGGGGGTCATGTCCCCTCAAACAAATTCTAGCATATCTTGTCGTTTTGTGCTTTGTGAGGCGGTGTCCCAAACAAAATACTGTTGCTCGCTTACAGTCAAAGTATTTGTTCCCTCCAAATTTTGGGCTGGGTACACTACTGAACCCAACAAAACCGTTAAGGGATAGCTTAGCTCGGTTCATTTCCCAAGACGAGGACTCGTCATCAGACAGAGTTCACAGAGACTTGAATCGTGGAAATATCCCTTTCTGGTACAACCTGCTTTGCAAGATTCTTCTTCTTGCCATTCAGCACATTCCACATTTTTTGTACTTGCGATTTTATCACCATCATCTCGCAGTGTCGGCCGGCAGCCCAGTCCCGTCGACAAAGGGGCTTTGATGGGCTTAGCCCCCACAAACACAACTCCAAGCCCCCAAATTGAAACATGAAACACTATAAATTAGTGGAGATTTTGTCAATTTTTAGAATGTCAAACCCCCCCCCGCACAAAGGCAACCCCCCCGCAGAAACGCAAAGCCCCCCTATTGAAAACTTTCTGGCCACAGGACATACATGGTATGGAATGGTATGGAATGGAAAGAAAATGTCGGTGTGGAATATGGAATGACCCAAGTATGGAATGGAAGATTTGATGTATGGAATGGAGCCAAATCTTCCATATTTCATACAAATTCCATACTTGTACATTTCGACATGGTGCTGCTGAAGTCCGGTTTTTCTTTCAGTTGAACAAATTAGCAGACAAAGTCTGAGTTCGACAAGATCAGTAATTCGCAAACTGAGGGCCCTCTTCGTGATCTCCGTCACAAACAGTAACGTCGACGCGAAAAGGAGGTCACTTATTCTGATTCTGTTCTAATGGGACAGGGGACATTGTCACCAGACTTCTGCATGTTTACTTCCGTGCTGCCAGCCTGCCATTGTGTAAAACAAGACAGCTACCTCGCTAGCGTTGCTAGCAATGGCGCATTGTAATCGAAGACCTGACGTGGCATCCTGTGACAAAACAATGTACATTATTTTGAGGTGCAGTAACTGAAAGAGAAACTATCATTCCTCTTTGTAAGGGAGCCATAAAGGCGTGCTCGCTGGCCGTGTCAACTAGTGGACTAGTTTTGTTTCAGATACTTTGTGTAATATTAGGCGGATTCCTTCAGATCTGTTTCATCACATTTCTGTAAGTTGAAGTTAGTTATACTCAGATTGATTAAAGCGAATTTTGCTGCCACTGTCAACACCGTATGCTAAGTAGGTTTAGTAACTTACGTCAGCTTTTGAGGTCACACTTCAAACGTGACGTGAAGTGTCTTTTTGAAAGCGAATTTAGCTTTGTGCACCAGTGCAGTAAAATGTTTCATTGCGACGCTCAGCTTCACTTACTACGTAGATAGCTTTGTATAGCTTTTGTTCACTTACTTCATTAGCTCACACCTTCTTCCGCTGTACGTAAAAATATTCAAAGTATAAGCTTAAAATACGACGATAATTTGCCGACATTGCATTTAATAAAAATATAACGGAAAGAAAAAGTATGTCAAAGATCATAATTTTTATGGTTGATGGTGAAGCTTCACCGATATTTGTACTACATTTGTAAATTTGACTAACAGCTCTGAAGCCAACTTGATTGAAACAACTGTGGAGTCTTTGACCCCAGTATGCACACTCACTACAAAACTTCAAGAGAGTGTGCTCAACCCAGGCAAGACATTAGGTCATTGGCAACTAACCATGCTATCGTAAGAGCATATTTCTACTCCACTAGCAACAATGCTAATGCAACGCATGAAAGAAAGGGAAAAGTTACTTATGATTCCACCAGTGTTGGCGGCAACTTACCTTGATCCGGAGTACCAACTGCTTTTGACTAAAGAATAGCGAAACTCAGTCAAAATTGAGCTCCAAGCCTTCTGCTTACAAAAGACTTCTGCTGCTGAAACACCAAGAGGACAGCTTGTACATTAGAGAAGCGCCTAGTAGCATACTAGTGGCAAAGACCATGAATTTACACCTATGCAGCTGATGCTTATGTCCAAAGGAAAGGAGACGAATTTGAGTCAGATCGCTTGCTCATCTTTTATCACATCCCTAATTAACAGTTTTGAATTGACGAATTATACAAAAGTAGATTGTGCGTTTCATTACTGGGCTGAACAAAATAATGCAATGGCCCCCATTCAAACCCTAAAAATAAAAAATGTATAAACAGAATTCGGCAGTGGCGCAACTAAGGGGGGTCAAGGGCCTCAATTCAAAATAAACTGACTTTGTTTTCTGGTCACTGATATACGCACTACGAAAATTTTTTTAGGACTACTGTACGTTTTCTCTGCTTGATTTTCATTTTACGATTTCCTTCTTTCACTGACAAAATTGCTTCACACGTGGCTGTTAAGTAACTGAACACAGGTAACACTGAACACCAGAAAAAAGCTTCGGCTGGCGTGAGATTTGAGCCCACAAACTTCAATAAGCGTCTTCGATAAGCAATACATGTCTAAAACTTATAACGTCCAAGCACGCATATAGGGTTATTTCATGAGCCTCAGAAAACAAAAGTTCAGTTTTCTGTCTCACCGGCTAATAAGTCTCGTAAAAGCATTACACTAAAACTTGCTTCCAGAATGCACAAAAATGCGTTATTTTTATGTGTAATTTTGTAAAATTTTCTTGGGGGCATGCCCCCGGACCCCCCTAGAATGGTCGTGCTTTCGGCACTCCCCCTAAAGCTGATTTGTGACGTCACACGATTGTGACGACACTTTGAACCCCCTCGGAAATTTTCTGCGTACGCCACTGAATGTACCTCTTTAGAGTGGATCAGCCCTATTTCGTTGATTATCAGAGGCGTTAAGAATAGGGCGTTATTTTAACACAAGGTATGGAAAAGTATGGAATGGAAGAATTTTGATATGGTATGGAATGGAATTGTTTGGAAGATTTTCCCTGCTATGGAAGATGGAAGATGTACATTCCATACTATATTATGCCCTGTCTGGCGACGGTTCTGCGGCAGCAGTCGCTCTTATCGGCCGCACTGATTTGGTTTGCACTGTTTGATGCTTGTGCTTAGCCGTGTGGTTTGGCAGCATCACCAATGAAAGCAAAATACAGATGACATGTTTTGCATGTTCTACCACACAAACCTTTCTGGACAGAGGGACAATAGAGGTCATACAAGACAGAATCAAATGTCTCAGCTGAGTTGTGAAGAATGCTGTCCAATTTTAAACTCAAAGCCACTAATATGGAAGTCGAGACTGTGGTTCATTGCTGTCGAAGAACAGTGTTTTCCCGATCTAATCATCGCACGATGCGTCGGATATAAGTAACCAACCGCTCCTCCCAAAACATTACAAAAATATTCCTTCACTAATCTTTAAAAAATCATTGCGTTGATTTCTTATCGTGAAAGTGAAACAGTTCCAACGTGTAGTTGGTACTGGGGTGAAAAAATGATATAAACAGCGCAACTACGTCTGATGCATACGCCGTTGAGTTCATCTCATTTGCAAAAGTTTCCTGCGTTTTCATTATGTCTCGCTCAACAAACTGGCACACGGCAACCCGCTTTGCTTTGCAAAGTAAAACTGGAAATGTTAACAAAATCGTCCATATCTCGGCAACCACCCACAAGCTTGTCACACGGCTGAATGGGACTACCGAACAAACAGAATTGACTCTTCGTCTAAATCGGAGATGTCTATTTTCTTTAGACTGTGAAAGAATTCTACAAACGAAAGAAAATTTTGGCAATGTTTTCCAAAGCTTTCTGCATTGCTCAAACATATTCGTACCTGAGTGGTCTTCTTGCGTTAATGACTTTACCTACAAGTCAAACTTTGACGGCATTTCAACGCTGTTCCAAGTAATACCTCTATCAAGTCATACATTTGCACAAAGACACTGGTTGCTTTTGTGGAACCAAGCTCGTGAATGTGCAGCAAAATCAGATATTGATTACTTCTCAGTAGCGGTATAGTGAAACTCACCACTCACACATGCAAATTTCCTTGCTGCTTGTGATCGTTAGCTTTTCGGAAGGGCTTTCAATTCCGTAGCTATTTCACGTTGGACAAAATCTCCGTTTCAAACCTAAGTAGACGCATTTCCTATTGTTTGAAACTAACACAAAAGCGTTTCAGGTGATTTATCTTTATAATCAAATGTTACTTCTTTGTTCTGCGCTGTTCGTTACTTTTCTAGGCGCAACGCAACCCATTTATCTCATAAGCAGTTAGTTTGTGAAAACGTTTTCGTTTGTAAGCGTGTAGCCGCAGTGACTTTATACTCTCAGCTTCTTCGCTCAATTTATATCAACTAAACTTCAAACAACAACAAAATAGCCCCTTTTACAATCAAATCTGGATCTGATACCCCTTCTATTACTAATCCATGGGACTCATTTTCCAAACTGTGTTACTTTGAGTTGTTTTTAGTCTTTCACCTGACGACCTGCACCTCTTTTCTATTCAAATCGGGTATGATTTTATATGAAACACTCGTTATTCTTCTTCAGTTGTAGAAATATGCATTTATCACAAAACATTTTTGGTTGAATCTGTTTATTTAACACATTGGTTTTGCATAGTTTAATGCCCTAAATCTAGTACGTTGCAAACACTCTGAGCCCTCTACATTTTCTAGATTTGTTTCCAAATTTAATTCTTGTTTAGAACTTTTAGTCCTGGATTAATTGTCATTTCAAAACAAAATTTATAAGCTTTTAATTGATTTGCTAAACCACAATTTTTCTGAAGACAATCAACAGAGAAACTGAACTTTAAATTTTCATCATAAAACCCTCTTATTACTTTATCAAACCAATTTATTTTCAAATTATTCTGTAAATTGTCTTTTTGAATGTTAATGCTGGGATTTGTTTTTGGTTTATTATGCTTTCGGTTCGTAACACTTTTAAACGTGTCGTTCAACTGGTTACTTCACACTTCACAGATTTGAACAAATACCTGGGACGCTCTGCTAAGTAAAGCAAATATATGCTCGTGAAAGTTTATTGCAAAGAAACTTTTTACAAGTTACTTGTGATTCGCCACTTCTTTCATGATTGCATTTTATCAGTGGATTTTGAGTTGAGCAAACAAATGTATTTGCGTAGCTCACAGGTAGATCATAAGCCGCTGTTGGTTTTCGCGATGGACCGTGAACACACGTGATCAAACGTAAATGCGTTCATCACGCCTTCGCCTTACGAGAACTAACGTTTTTGTTTGGAGATGAAGCTTTAATGGAACTCTATGACAACAGCAGTTTTCCAGCGCCACGACTGTGTTTTGGTTCAAGGCGTTTGTATCGCTTGAGACTGGATGCTGCCTCAGAATGGCCAGAGTGGCTGTTCAAGCTACCACCTTGAAGAGATCCATCAGTTCTTCTGGTTGCAGTACTATTTTTCAAAGTCTTGGCAGGACCCGTCCGAGAGTTGAACTCCAAGACCTACCAGCCTCGAAGTGGACGCCCTGTTACAGAGATAACCAAATTCAAACTAACCCTTACGCTAATGTTTTTACATGAAAGAACACTCGCACCACATGAGGTGCATTCACGGTCCATCGCGAAAAAAATCCGACTGTGTTTTGATATCCACCGAGCTCACAGGCTTTTAGATTTAATTACAAGTGTCTCCCTGGTTGTTCGCATTGTTCATCATGCGATTGAACATTTCTTCGGTGCAGCTGACAATCTTGCAGCATGCCTTCCGTCCGTTAGAAAGATGTACCTGACAAAACAATTTTGGAAAATTTGCTTTTGATACGTATTCTTTTCTATAATAGTACGAAAAGTTTGTTAACTTACAAGTTTTTTCAATAAAAAGTGTCGTTTAAAAAAACCACATGCTTTCCTGCATTCACAAATAATCTTCTGGATTAAGACGGTTACTTAGATGAAATTACACACTTAAAATCCTGTTTTGTCACTTCTTTCATAGCAAAAAGGCTTCAATATTACCGGTTTGAGAAGGTTAGTGTAGACGTTAATAGAATATTTCGCTCCCTAGTAATCAGCATTGCGTGACCTGCATGCCAAGGGTACCACACATCATGCTGAAATGTGTTACGCAGTTGCAGTTGGCGGAGCGTACCTTAACAGAGCGGCCCAGGATTGAATTCCTTCCGCTTATCGATATTCCAGTCAGTGGAATGTTCATTTTACGTGCAACACAGTTTTCATCGGCCTGTATTTTTCCTAAATTACCTTCGTCTCTGCAACACAACGCATTGTTTTGTGAAACGAATTCCAAAAGTTTAAAACGAAACCTGGTGAAATATCTCGTGATAAACATCACAAAAAGTTGTAACTCACTTTCTTGTAACTACTCACTGAAATATCTCGTGTAACTACTCACTGAAATATATAAGTTGTAACTCACTGAAATATCTCGTGATAAACATCACAAAAAGTTGTAACTCACTTTGATTATGTGTCAATTTTAACAAAGGTTTTCGCAAAAGATTTTCAAATTTTAATTTTATGTCTTAGTAGAAAATCATCAAACACAACATAATTATCATAAGATGGTCGTGAGCAAATTTGTAACTCTTCAAATTTTTTCAACCATCAAAAGCAGACAGCGCAGTACAGCACAACATTTTTTATTAGTCTTTGCTCCTTTTGAATTTTTGAAACAAAACAAAGCAAGCGCGAACAGGCCCGTAGCCAGGTTTTAATGTTTGGGGGAAATACAGTTTAGTGTGGCAAGATTTTTTTCTTATTAAGTGTTTAAAAGAAATCTTTCTGGACAGAATAAAATCTGCGGGCTGCATGGTTGCGCAACTGCATGCGCACTAAAACAAAAATTTGCTAAGTGCAAAATTTTCTTAGAGGGAACTTGGAAGACTACCCAAATGCCCCCATGACTATGGGCCCGGGCGGAAGTTTGCTGAAGAAATAGTGTACACCAAATTCTTGTCTAAAGTTTATTACTTCACTTAACATTACATACGAATATTTCATTACTTGGCGGTTCCAGGAAGGTTGTAGTGACCACCGAGGTTATTGCAACTTGGAGTCCATGCGTTCTCGTGCACGTGAACCGGAGTTAGTCGTCCTGCTGCTATGTGGGTAACGTGGACATGAGCTGTTAGTTGGTGATCCTGGAATGCAGATTCCAGTTTAAGTGATTTAAAGAGCATGTTCGAATATAAAATATGTTATTTTAGACTTCCTTCGATGCTGTGCACCACGAGATTTTCAAAATCTTCGTTGTTGTTTTTCGCTTTGTGATAAACTTTTACCTCATGCATGCTCAAAGTATGAGTGGATTTCTGTTTTTATTCTAAAACACTGACAGTTTGTTCATTTTTATTAGATTACGAATTAGTAATATAGACTTTCTTTTGCTTTTCGTACCACTTCAAATTATTATTTTTGTTAGATTGCTTACGACACTGGAAATGTGATGTTTTAGAAATGAAATCTGTTGGAATCTGACAGAGGGCAAGCACTGTGTTGCACAAGTGTAACCAACGCCTTGAATGGAAAATCACGTTTCTAATGGCTACAAAATTTTTAGCAACTTTAATGCAAAGTTCGTAAGCGTAGACGTGCACATTAGAAATGCTAAAAACCTCAACTCATATGAATTATTTTATAGATTTAACCTTTGATTTCCGAATTCAGTTTTGTAGATTGTTCACTTACACAATTCTAAGTGTTTCTGGATTGTTTGTGATTTAAAACTAACGAAGAACATCTATTTCTTCTGACCAAAAGGCAGTAGTTAAAATTTTTAGCGTTACAGAAACTTGTCGGCATAGTCGTAATGGTTCTTCATATTTTCTAATGTAGTAAGGAGAATAAATCATAATGTGCATTACAAGATCAAATTACCTGAACTACAAATATTTATAATAACTCACTTGTTCTTTGAAACAGACATGGCCACCTGCTCCACCACCCCGGATTTGGCAGTGTGCAAATTCTTCGCTTCCATCATGATGACCTGTGTTGAATGGCCCATTGACACATTTTTTAGTTAAAACTTTTGGTTTGAAACATTCAAGAAAATTTTGCAGCACTGCAACCTATTTTATAAAGCAAGCTCTGCTGTTACATGGGTTTTGCAGAATATTTATGGCTTAATCAACGTTAAGGAAGTTGACTGAAGCTGTTGACGTTGGATCTGGCTATGATAGACTATGCTCAAATCTGCAGTTTTTTGACAAAACTTGATTTATGACAAAATGTACTAATGCACTCATTGCATATGCACTGATGCGTGCTAGCACTACTCATGCGTTACTCTCATGAATTTTAGAACCAGGCTAGAAATTGTTTACGACAGATTATTTACTCTTGAAAGCAATGTTTTCAGCATTCTAGTACCAAAACCTATGCAAAAGTGGATCAATAAAATACAAAACTAGATCATAAACAGAAATAAAAACGTTTGAGACGTTGAGGTAAGAGAAATGAGATGGGTTGTTCAATCGACACTGAGAACTGAAACTGTTTCTCTTCTGCTCTTGCGTTTTCATGTCTATGCTATACACATGCATCCATTCTGCGCCCAGGAGGCAATATTCAGACTTCGACTTGCCATCATTTGTAACGAAATAAATTTATCGTATTTCATGCGATCCAAACAAAAAACTGCAACACAGTTTACCTCCTATAGCTTTCTAAAGGTCTTTAGAAGGCTCTATTTCTGAACATTGAAATGCTACCCTTCTCTGCAGGGGCGGATCCAGGGGGAGGCGATTGGGGCGATCGACCCCCTAAAGCCTACGAAATTAACTTTTTTCGCCATGATTTTGAACAATTCGGAAAACAGCATTCGCGATAAAAGGCCATCTTGCCGTCCGTTGTTTTGTCACAGCAGTGTCGTGAAGTATGCTTCATCTCTTTCACAGTAGTGAACCCGTTATGAGACTTGACTGCCAAATGTCACCGAAATCGCCCCCCTGAAATTACTAGCTGGATCAGACCTTGCTTCTCTGAAAGTCTCAGTCCATGGTTACTACTAGTACCTGTATTTACGTACTGAGGAAATATCAAAATCACTTAGTATATGGTTTGGGCACGCAGTGTTTCTTAACCTATAGGTCTACAGACACTGAACAACATATCACTAACTTCTGGTGCAATGGTCCCTTCGAAAGAAGGCAAGAATCGCCAAAACTATCCTATTGCATATGTTGTGGTAAACACGAACAATATACGCTTCCGAGTTATCCTATTAAGCTTAAACATTAGAGGCAACGACCAAAACCTTTGCAAAAATATATCAGTGGAGCCTATGTTCATTCCAGACAATTGCATCATATTTTACTGAGAAGAACACTGTGATTTTGTCAAAGTTTGACAAAGAAACAACGCATTTTTTAGTTTGCTTACCTTGAACGAAACAAGAAAAACTCAGAAAGACAATCAACAAGATTCCAAACATGTTTTTAGTCTAAGATCAAGCTAATGTCTTGAGCAGAAGCAACTGCAAAAAAGTTAATTTTCGTTACACATGTAAGCACATTCGCCTTTTGCTTATATCAAGAGAAAAATGTTTGAACGAAACCTTTTGTATTTTTGAAATTACTATTCGCAATCATTTCGTCAAGTTATTGTAGGTTTTTCAGAATAGTGTTAACTGCGGAACAGAGTAAAACTTAAAACTCTTTAAATTTTTTAAAAAGCTACAATGCATAAAAACAACAATTAATGTTAAAATTTTCCAACATGAATTCATTTATAACATTGAATTTTGCGTTGCTGTAATGGGAAAAAAACTTCTGAAGCTGTAGCTCTTTCCACCAAAGTAACTGCAGCTTTTCATGCCGCTAGCTGCATTTCCAAAGACTTCGTTGCTGCCTGCAATGCAGGTTAATAGGCCATCTCTTTTGATCACTTCCTTTTCTTCTTGGACTTTTTTAGGCTTTATCAAAAACCTGCGGAAGTCTTACAACTATTTACCCGCGATATCCAGCAAAGGCGTTGCCCTTATGAAGGTGCAGCACGATTTCGATGAAAAATGGCGGATCGTTTTTTTTCTTTTCACTTTTGCGACTTGAACGTAAGTTTAGGACAGTGCTTCCCAATCTTTTTTTGGCTAGCGCCCCCTTTTCTGACAAAAAAATTTATATCGCCCCCCTACCTTCCCTAGCACACATATCAACACAATTGTTTCGTATTTTATGTTTGGGATGTTTGAAAATGATTAAAACAAGAATGGGGGCAAAGATGCATTTCACTATAAAATTTAGTAAATTTAACTCATTTAGCAGTCGGAAACTGTTAGAGTTAATGATTTGGAATCTGTTAGAGTTCATGAAAGGCTCGATTTCGTTTGAACAGCATTATACTTGGACAAGAAGGTGACTATTGCTGATTTGGCTGCAATTGCAAAGTAACTTAATTGAACTTCGTGAAGATATCTGTGGACTGTGACAGCCAAGATACTGTATCTATGACACCCTTTGGCAGTCACCTTCTGTGTGCAGCAACAGGCGTACAAACTCTCTTCATCATTATCCGAGTGCACCACATTGCTCAAGCTTAGCAGAACACTTCTAAACCCTTTGGTGTCCTTTGATCAATCAATCCATTAATACTCTGCCACATTTTTAGTAAATTTTGAGTTCGGAGCAGTGCAGGATTGAATTTAATCTGCATATTTTAAAAGTTTTTGAACGTAGCCGTGACACTTGCAGTCGTTCACTGGCTCTACCATCTCTTTCTCCCTCGATTTCCTTGGCGCTGCTGAAGCTAAAGTGCGTTCTGAAACACACTTCTGTTTTCCAGAATCTTTTCGATTCCCTTTAGGTAACTTATTCTTGTTGGAACCTAACACTATCTATAAAAAATATAAATTGCATTTCTACTTTCGAATTAACTCTTACAAGGTTATTATTATATTTGTGATCATTAAACCACTCCATCCAAAATTAGCTCACGCTTTTGGTTACAGGCTGAGTCTAAGTGCAAGCGTGCATTCTCAAACCTGACCGGTGATAGTCACTGCAGTAACGAAACGGGCATTGTTAAGTAGCAGTTTACCCGTGCCAAGAAGTACAGCTGACGAAAATTCCAATCATAATCATTTAATTATAGAGGAGAACAATTTTACTGTGCAGCTTACCTTTAGTGATGGAAACTGCAGTTCATCAATTTATCTCCTAGCATTTCACCTCTGTTTTGTTTCCAAAACGCTAATTTTTATTTACAAATTGCATGCATACATGTTCGTTGATCATACTGTTTTTTATAACATTTGGTCACTCAGAGGTAGTAAGACAGCAGAAATGTAATTATCAATTGGGTCTCCTATCGCCCCCCAACTGCCCATTTCTGCTTCACCGCCCCCCAATCGCCCATTTCTGCTTCACCTCCCCCCTAGAGTTTCTCACCGCCCCCAGGGGGGCAGTATCGCCCACTTTGGGAACCACTGGTTTAGGATATCAGGTTTCATCACGAAACAGGTGATGAGTGCTTTTTGCAAAACATTATTTGTGGTGGTCGCACCTAATCATTATCTACAAGGTCAAAAACATTTCTCTGTCTAAAAATAAAACAGCCTTCGAGTGCAGTTTTATTCGCAACGGGATGAAAGAGTGCCTGCTTTTCTTCACATTATCCGATGAACAAATGAATCAACGAACTCTTCAGAAAAAAGGAGAGGAAATATGTTTATGTTGTTATGTTGTTGAACGCAACACTTGCGTTATGCAACACTGATTCGAGTAACGGCGCAAGGCCAAGTGGTCTCGTGAAATGTTACCACTAATCTGACTTTTCTTCATAATTAATCAACAAGAGTAAAATTATATAGATTATCAGAATTAAACGAACCACGATTCGAAGGAAAACTGATCGATGAACTCATCATTTTCAGATGAGTACGTGATTTACATTGCGGTTTATCTGTACTTCTGCGTACCTGAGAGGCACCTAGTTCGCGGGATATGTTTGCGTCACAAACATTTTTCAAGTGCAGTGTGCTGTCACAAAGTTTCCGTTACACTTCCTCGAGTTCAAAGTCTTCGAAACAACAACGTCAAAGCATTCGAACTGGTCTGCATACTTGCAATATTTCCGGTTGGTCTGCATATTGGCAATATTCAAGAATAAAGGTTTGGAAAACTTCAGTAAATTCATTATATTTGTGATCTTGCGTCGCAATATGTTAACAAAGGTGCCTAGATTCATTGTAAGCTGCTGACGAAAAGTTTGCAGATGTGCTGCTTCATTCAAGCAAAACCATTTTCAAAATTTTAAATGATGCTCGTGTGACTAGTCAAGTAACCAGCTATGACTTTGCGGTTGTTTGATTTTTTTCTGAAGGTGTGCAGCACACATTTACAGCATCAGTCACGACCAACCAACTTTATAGGCTGCCGTCATCTTTGCGACTTATCTATCTTAACAACCAAGTTCTATTTAATTTATACCTTCGAGCACCGTTCACCTTGTTCGATTCAACTCTAACAACGTTTTGCTGCAGAGGTCAATGTGTTTTGCAAGGGTTTGTGATGCGAAATACGTCGTCGATATTTTCGCAAGCATGCAGTGTCGTAGCTCTTGAGATACTAAGTTGTGTTCAATTAAACGCCCTTTCTTTGGGAAACACTTGACGCTTTGGTCAGAGCGCATCCAGCAAGCAAACGTAAAGAAAACGTTTCTTTGACGTTTTTTGGTAGGAAACGTCATTTATCAATGTTCTGGTCTGAAGAAGCTGAAAATACAGCTTCTAATTTACTATCATTTTCCTCGGAAATTGAAGGCAAATGGATATATATCTGGGGCAAAGCATTTTTAGAGAGCATTCAGCAACTGCTGTGTGGCGCGGAGTTATATGACGTGGAAGACATACGGGTTTGGTTGCGTTTGAGAAAGAATCTCCTCTGCTCTCACCAATCCGGAATTTGTCTCTCCTTTCCTGACTGATCATTTGTCTAATGCTACATTATTCTCCGATGGTGCATTGCCACTACAAACAAGATTATGAAGAAAATGCAACCTGCCCATGAGTCTTGGGTCTTATAGCGATCAAACCACGCATCGCTTGAAATCTGCTTTGACATCTGTAACTGCATAACTCATTCGGCACCATTTCTAGTTCCTGTTTTGTGCATACTGTCTCCAGCGCTCTGCTTTATTGTCTTTTGTTGTTAGCATGCAGCTGTTTCAACGTCTCATGCTATTGTCAACAACATCTGCGAGTTGCAAACGGTATGTTGATTGGGTTTGTGAGCGGCCAATAGCAACCATAAAACACACATTAGCACATACTCAACAATTCTACAATGTCACAGGAGGAGAGGAGTGTAAATTGCAAAGATGACAATATCGTGGTTGATAAACAGATGTAGTGGTGGTGTGAAACGTACAGTACTAACTAAAGACAACAGTACGGTAGTCAGGTTGAAAAGCCAGGGGCAGGCATTCACCCTCTTTGGTTTCTAGTGCGTATAAGCATTTCTGTCCAAGCAAAAACTTGCCTATTTTTCCTTGCTGCGAGGCTAGTGTGCACTATTCTCATTGCATTTGAAAGATGATTTTTTTCGGCGTTGGACTCCCACTGTTTCATAAGACCCTTTTCGATAAAAAGCGGTGCATTTTCAGGAAACCTTCATAGGTCACTGGTTATGTCGTCGCAGGCCACCGTTTGCCTATCAAAGTCTTCAAATTCCATTCAGTCGTTCCTTTTGTACATCAAACGTTTATCGCTCCCCTACACCAGTGATTCTCAACGTGGTCCAGGTGGATTACCGGTGGTCCACCTGGAAATTCTAGTGTTCCGCAGGAAGTTCCATAATTATTTGATAAAACGTTCCTGAAAAGTTTCGACTTGTTGGTCATAAGGTATCAGAATATAACAAAATGGTCCATCGGGTATTTTTTGAAAAAGATGGTCCGTGGGCCAAAAAAGGTTGAGGACCACTGCGCCTACACGATTAACTGCAGCTATGATTATGGGATCAGCTTCTTTGAAAGATTGCAGCAGTGGTATGTTGTTTTTTTTCAGAAGTTGAAATGTGAGAAAAAACTAGCTGAATTATTTTATTTCAGTTTAGAAGCGCTGACACAAGTCGTTTTCACGTCGTTCACGCTTGAAAGAGCCAGGCAGGACACTGCTATAAGGGGAAGCACGAAACAAAAAAAGGCTGTCATATTGCACACGCACAGAGCATGATGCTGACTGAATAAAGGTATTCGGTATGGAAAGAGCTTATCAAACGGAGCCTGTATGGTCTGCACGCCCCTTCAAATGCATGAGTGGAGACGAATCCCTCACTACTGAAGATAAATATTCCTCATCTAATAGCACGAATCAGGATGAACTCCGGATTCAGAAAAACGTGGTTCCCTATTCTACCCACCTAATGTATATGTGTTTTAACCGGTGCGAAGAATGACATAATAACAAAAGAAACTAACGTTTCAATGGTTATCTTTTTTTAACATTTCGACAGCTTGAGAATGGCCAGTGTTGACAGCCAGAACTTTGTGTACAAAAGATACTGCCCAAGTCGTAGACGTTAATTTACATGACACACACAGAAGGGACAATAAACACAGGTTACAAAAAGAGAGCAGAAGAAAAGAACCCGACAGTGGTAAATCTACCAAGCGACTTCAAATAAAGAGGAGATATATTATTGTATGTAAAAAGAATGAAGCAAATTTTTGGAAACACGCAGAACATCTTGGTTTATAGCATGATTGTTAATATTCATGTAATGTATTTCTATAAAGTGAGGAATGGGAAGTTACTTTCAAAACCTAGAACTTTGGACCATTTTCAATCTATTTTTTCTGCCGTTTTCATATCAACATGTTGGTTAAGGTTTTCTGGTTCCGAATGCACCGTAATATAGATTAAAGCAAGAAGAACAGATAGGTATGCAGGTCTGCCCAAGATTTCCAGGCTGTTTTGGCATGAAAGAGCTTTCTCCTCTTTAATGTTATATCTATACGACCTTGAATGTCAATCAACCAACTGCTTCCACAAAGACGTTGTTTGTTTGGCACAGTGAAAGGGTAGCTGTTAAAGCAACAGAAGCTCTTTAGCAGGTTGGGTATCTTACATGTGCGCATCGGAACATTTGCATATCGTCGCGCCAATCTCATCGACGAATCACGGAAAGATGTGAATCCTGAAAGGTCCTCCTACGCTATTTTCAAACTACAGGATTATAGGTTGACGGTAATCGTAGATCTGCCGAACGTCGAAGCGCAGATGACGTAATTCTGGTAACGTAGAAAAAATGTTTGACATATGTTGCGATGAAGATCAACTTCGTTTGGTCCATTTGAAGGTAACATTTACTGTGTTTACATGGCACTTAATAATTGTGGCGTTTTCAACTGTGACCATCCGAAAAATGTGGCCAACATTGGCCACAACCTCTCATCCACCTGCACATCGGTCACAATCTATTGTGGCCTTTGAGTTCTGGACCACCACACAAACAGGGCCGCTAAAAGCCACAGTCCAGCCACAATCTTGAGGATGACTTAGCAAGAAAAAAGCCACAATTGTCATAAAGCCACAATGAAATGTGTCATGCAAACACAGTAAGTGTTGCACGATGTGACGTCACGTTACACAGCACCAATAGGAAGTCATCTAGGATCAGATTGCGCAGGGCAGCAGGCGCAATAAGAGTGAACCTGGTCTAGTGGGAAGCCTCTTATTGCATGTGCTGCCCAAACATCATGGACCCTGGATTCTGAGTTCGCGTCTCCAAAAAGTGACGGCTACAACACCCTTGCTTGTCCCTTATTTTAAGTAATCGTCATTTACAAACTGTGACGTGGGGTAGGAAAAGATGGTTTTCCTTAATGCTGGCTTCACCCTGTCGAGACGTCGCATGTTTCGCTTTGTGTTTTTACAAGATTGCAAGAAGTAAACAAAAGTAATTAAAAAATCGTGGCCAGAATATGGCTCAGCAACACAAAGAGAAAAGCTGTTATCTATTGAAAAAGCGAAAGTGTAATTCAACGAGGTGCTGCAATCGCGAAATGACCTGTTTCGAATCCACTATCTCTATAACGAGTTATCCACATTTTGAAAAGTTTTGCAAGCACGTATCTTAAACAAAACAATGTCCTAAACCAAGCCGTCTGAATCGTCATAGAATATTTCATTTTCAAGTTTGTTGAATATTATCAAGGTTACAGAATATAATCACCGCCGTGCATTCCCATTATGCAGGTTAAGCACTTGCTTACATGACACTGGCTCGAAAGGGAGATTCACAAAATTAAGAAAAATTAAAAAGACATTTGAAATAAATTCGTATAGTTAGTGATTGTTCATAGAGTTTTGTTTCTTAAAATTATCGTGTACCTTTGGATTGTCTTGCCAGATGCACCACATATGCTGCAGCTTTCGTAATGTACTCTGACCCCTTTCGAAAAATGAGGTCATTAACACTGTCCACGTTTTCTGCAAAATTGTAACTGCGTGTCTGTGGCGATGAAATGTTTTACAGCAAGCACTAAATAGGGTTGCAAGTCTAGAACGAACAAGCTAGATTTGACGTTGCCTAGCGCTTTAATTTCTTGGAAACATGGTCACTAACTGCACAGCAGGGAGTTCTTTCTTACAACTGAAGCGTGCAAAAATGTAGAGATCAGTTATTCTTCTAGAACGATTCGACTCATTTTGTATAAATAACAACTGATGTAGAAATTTTGAGAAGAATTCATTTCAAGGATATAATCATGGATTTTGACAAAGCAAAATGTAGACAATTGCTTTTAAGGTAATGAACGTGGAAACTGTGCTACATTGGTGGAATATTGGAATACGTGTATTATTTTACGCTGCTGTTATGTACATTTTGCACTTGGTCAGACCCGTCAACAACTAAAATGGACTGGGTCAGTGTGGAAACGAAGATGCACCAAGGTTCGTCAGTGGAACCATGAACCTTAATCCATCACTGAATAAATGCTCACATACGGCAAAATTAGGGATTGAAGGCATGGATTAATTTAACTACAATTAACCCCACAAACCTGCATTTTTAGATGTTAAATGACATGGCAGCTGATCTGAACATACTCGTTTTTAATATATCAGAATAAATTAACGCAGTTTTACCTGTAGGGTTTAGATTTGTACTCAACAATCCATGGGTTTTTCGGGATTTAACGAACTTGTTAAAGGTAAACACATAAGCTGCAGCAACCGTATTGAATTCTCATAACACTGACGCATATGAGCGCATCAAGGAAGATCCTGAGGTTATTTGCGAAACAGCCAAGAGCCGAGAAAGCACGTTCAGCCTCAACTGATGTGGACTTGAAAGTTTAGAGTGCTTCATTCACGTTTTCTAGGTTGCTTGGTCTTATTTGCTAGTCTCGTAAAGCTGCATTTCTTACTGAACCACAGGACCACATCCAGCCAACGTCTCACTGACTTCCAAAAGAAACTCTCACGCAACAGTTGATATTGCGAACCGAGACAAGGAAATAACTTCAAGTTTATTGCTAGATTTTGAAATTAACAAAAACCGGATGACTTCCAGCAGGGCTGCAACCAGGAACGGGCAAACCGGGCAATTGCCCCTCCCCGAAATTTTTGCAAACATGATGGCGTTGAGGGACTTCACACGTAAAGTTAATTCTCGAGACTGCGTTACCTCTACATTAACTACTTCTCAAGACAATTTTTGCATACGCTTTTTGTTTGCTGTGTTATATAGGATAAAACAATTAAACAATCAATGTACCATGCATCATGCTTCCAAAAACTTCCAACACAGAAGCGGAGAGAATCTTTGAGGCGCTAGTTAAGTGAAAGAAACCGTTTCATGAAAGTGACGTTGGGGTTCTGAATGTGACCTCACAGAGCAGGAAGCAATAGGCTACCAATCGAGGCTACTGCCGCACAGCGTTGCCATTTAATTTGCTGCTAAATCTAGCAGGATTTTCTCACTGTTAGCAGCTGATTTGCTGCTAAAACTGGCAGGATTTTCTCATTGTTAGCTTTAAAAATTTCAATCTGGCAGTTAGCTGATTTTCTAGCAGGCATATCCAGCAGCTACCTTCAATCATGTGCAATTTTTTGTTCGGTATGAATGTTGTTCTCTATGTTATTTGTACAATGTGTCAACTATTCTTCTGCTTCTTTTTGTATTAACTGATGTCTTGGATTGATTGGTTTTATATCTGAAAATTTCAAAAAGACTACCGCTAAAATATTAACAAAAAGCTTTTAAGCTGTTAGTGAAACAGTATGTGGGATTGGTAATAATCGTGTAGGAGCTTACGCTTTTCTGAATATATCATCATTTCCTCCCTTTTAATTGGTAAGCAGGGATGGCGGAACCGGGGGGCCGCAGGGACTAGGCCCCTTCCTTTTTGTCTGGGGGTTGGCCCGCCCAGTTTTACATTTGGAATTGTGCTTCAAGCAACACAATCAGTATCGGGTCCATTGTTAAAGTCAGTCGCTTGAAAAAGATCTTTCATTAGTTCTTTTGACGTGCACTTGTGGCCCCCACATTGGAAAAGGGTCCTCCATCATTGTTGGAAAGCTGATCATAGCAAAAAGGTCGCATTATGGTTGACTGCACATCGATGACGTCATGATCGTTGCCAAAAGTGATTTCTGCCCCCTCCGAAATTTTTCGCTGATTGCGGCCCTGACTTCCAGAAAAGCTAGATTTAATGAAAATCATTAAGAGTGGCAACGATGATCGCACCGTGTGTTGTAACTTACTACACAAGTTCCGATTCCCAATCAATTGTTACCCGATATTTAGCAGTTGATGATTGATAATAATTATTACAACACTGAGATCAATATTACATTAAAATCCTTTATGCGCAAGGCAGCCGGCTTGCAGTGTAAAACTGCTCTAAAATATAAATAACCCACAAATCAATGCGAAATGGCACCGTATTGACGTTCATAGATGCATTCTCGAAATCCTGGGATTTTAACAAAAATAATCCTTCGATCGGGAAGAGAACAAAGGGTTAAAATCTAGGGATTTCAAGCTTAATTAAAACCACATAAACTGACGCCGTTCCACGGCACTTATTCAACAGGATTTGCCCTGCTCTACCAGAAACAAACAGAACATTTATTTTATGGCTGCTAAAACGCAGACATACCTGCTTTGCGCACAGGTGGTTACCTGGTGCGATTCACGTTCAAATAGTTTGTGATTTTCAAACTGTAGGCAAGTCAAAAATATGGGGCAAGCAAAGCACGTTGTTACATTTTTTGCCCTGTCTGAACATTAGAGCTTTAATTAAAAACGTCACGGAAAGAATCGTTGAATACTTCTGTCTGGTAGTAACGCAGGTCGAATTCAACTTCCGCACTCATTGTTTGTCATTAGCGAAGAAGCTGTAACTGAAAAGAGCGTTTTCGCTGCACGGCGTTCATCACGGGTGAAGGGTTGGATGACGCTTTCCAGTTTCTGGTCACCTGTTGGCGGCCATGCAACCTGTGGGACGACGACTTCAAACACCTTGATCAAGAATCACCCTCGCCACGTCGGGAGATTCGTTCAAGCTCTCGTCGGTAGCGTCCTGCAAACACAGGGAATATTTTCGTAAAAGCTGTTTGGGGGCAGGAATTTCAAAAGGCGTTACTTCTCCGTTCAGATATAATTTATACTATACGGCTTGCGGCGTAGCTTTAGAAATTTTCGCCAATCTACGAGTACCTTGTTTAAGCTGATTTACAGTAGTTGCAAATGCAAGAGAAAAGTTGAGAAATAAATTTTGACTGGTGACCGGAGGATTTGTTGGTCATGATTTTTGGATTAATTTAGCAAACTATCACATTTTAGTTAAACAACAGCGGAACATCCCTGCTCAATAGTCGAAATGTATGCCTTGCAAACATCATAGCGTGTTTTCTTACTGGGAAAGGATTCCATTCCATCAGTGGTGTAGGAGGTGGGGGGTGCAAGGAGTGCAAGTTAACCCCCAAAAGTTCTGATTTGTTGAAAATTTGAGCAAAATCACTGAAAATTTTGACAAAACTGAAAATCTGGGTAAAATTCCTGAAGATCCAGACAAAAAGGGCGCTCAACGTTGTTTGACTTTTAAAATGGCGCCCAAACTTTGCAGAAAAACACAATTAAGACCATTCTTTGGGTTCACACCAAAAACAGGTCTTCATGTTCTTTGTGAGAGAAATTTTGTGGGCAAAAGGCGCACAAAAACGTTTCGGGCAAGTTTGGGGAAATTCGGGCAAAAATCCTTCGCACCCCAAAATGTTGCCTGCTCCTACACCTATGCATTTGATAGACACTGATTAATTCTGATGAGAAAGCGTAAAAGCGACTTTAACGTTATTTTCGATGTTGAAGACATTAAAAAGGTGGCAGAAACACAAGAAACGCATTTTTGCTGTTCTGTAGTATATTACGACACTGACGTGTTTCTATTATAATGCCCAGTTACTGCTATTAACTGCAGGCTGCAGATTTTACAAATCATTATTAATATTACCCGTTTAACCTTATCAAATTTGATCAAGATCGCGAGGGACGGAAAGATTTTTTGTGTTTCGCTTCACTGGAAACCGTTGTAAACTTCTGACGAGCTGGCGCTTTCCCTGGTAATTGTCACCTTTGAAGTAAAAGTTCATTCGAAAGTAGAAAACGAATCAACGACATCCTATGGTAACATCCCTCAACATTGCTTTGGTGGCAAAAGGATTCTTACAAGAAACCTTACATTTCCAGCACGCTTTGAACTATGCGATACCTTTAGCGCTTCTTTGCGGAGGGTAAATGTTTGGTTTTCTAGAAAATGAAAAAGTTTTTTGCTACCTCGAGTGACTTATTGCAGTATTTTCTCCTTGCAAATATGCGGGAAAAAGGATTCTTTAGATGCAAACAAGGGCGTTCGCGGCCGCCTACACACGCGAAGGCAGCGATGTCAAACGATAAAGGCAAAGCCTCCCTCTGGGTGAGGAGAGGTCGATGTCAAACGCAGAGTTATTTTGCGGAAAAACACAAGCAAGTCGCACAACGGCGTTTTGGATTGTATGTCGTTTTACGGGCGCAGGGATTGCATCACGATGTTTTCGAAAATCTACAGAAGCTTCGTCAGCGTTTTAGACAGCTGGCGTGAGCCAGGCGGAGGAAAGTTTCAACAAATCATTACAAACAGAATCCACCAAATTTTTACTGTTTTTGCCGTCGAAGTGAAAACAATATATTTTTTATCGTTAACTGCTGTTATAACTGGTGATCAGTTTCTATTTCACAGAACACTATTTTTCTCTGAGAAGAACCAGGTATGATTGCGATTGTTTCTCGCAAAAAAAACGTTGAAAGACGTAAAAGGGAAAATCTTTAAAACAGCGGTTGGCAACCTTACGGCCCGTGGGCCGGATCAGGCCAGCCAAGCAAAATCATACGGCCCCGCAGCACCATAACAATCGTCGCAACTGCAGCAGAAGAGAAGGTTCAAATGGAATTATAGTGGAGCTTCAGTGCAGTAACGAGGTAAAATCAAAATTGTGGATGTATCACTACTTAACATTTATACAAAAATATGCTGAATGCAAACAATATCCCAACTTGATTAATCCTGGCAAAATTATGGCATCGATGTTTGGCAGCGCGTATGCGTATGAACAACTCTTTTTGTCAGTGAAATCCAGCAAGAGCAAGTTGAGAACACAACTTACTAATGACCACTTGCAAAATGTTATGCTTCTCGCCTCATCCAACTTACCACCTTAACTTCAGAAACTTTGAAACTAGAAACAACATCAAATATCACAATAAAGTGGTGCTATAATTGTACTGTATGTCGTATTTTGTGCTTCCATTATGAACTGTGGAAATCATGAGTTAATCTGATTATAATTCCATAAGTTAGCAAGTTTTAACAACATCATAAACAGTGAAGGGAACGGAATTATGGGTGTAAAATTAGTACGGCCCGCCAGACCTTGCAGAGCCTTTTTTTGGCCCGCAGCTGGGGAAAGGTTGCCGACCCCCGCTTTAAAAGATTTTTTTTCAATAGGCAAATGATAACTTTAAAACTGCTACGTGTTTTTTTTTACCATGCTGGATTCTACACATTCACCATGGTAAGGACAAACAAAAACACATAGCAGTTTTAAGATGAATCATTCAAAGCCTGATTTTTCTTGGGTCTGTCATTATTTACTGCAAAAGTATGGAGTAAAAAAGTAACAAATAAATGATAAGGTCACGATAATCAAAAGTTTAGTCAAATTCGTTTATGTTTCGAAACGTGGAGGTGATGTTCTAACCAATCCCTTATTTCGTATAATTTATTCGTTCAGGGAGACAGAATTTGTTTAGTTTTAATAATTCAAACCACATGAAAAAGTCCTTCTTACCTGCTGCCAGTTGATTTACAGTATTATTGACTTTGTGCATGCCTATGTTTTGATTTTTATTTGGAACAGAAAAGGATGGTCTAATAAAGGTTATTAGTAACTTCGTAGACGATTTTGCAAAAACGTTTTCGTGTTTCGCAAGCTTGTGCCTAGGAAAGACAATTTGGGTAAGTGCATTATCTGCATTTGCAGTTTGTTAGAATAATATAACATTACCGATACTTTCAACCAGAGATAATCTATCCAGCTGACGTTGTCACCACAGAGAGGGGTATGATTGCAAACTTTTCACCGAAAGATAAAGCAAACTTAAATTTCATGTCTATGGTGCTCCACCTTCACAAAACGCAACACTGCCACCTGATGGCATTTTAACATTGCGCTAAACTGAGATTCTTCATAGTCTTGGCATTTCTTTCGAAAGCCATTCCGTTTTGAACTGAATGTCAGCTAGCTATTCACAAACCAACAAAGTGCTGTGTGGCTAGTCACATAAACCAGCGTTGAAAAAACGTTTTTGTGGTGGACCAGAAAACTGCAGAAAAAATATGATTTAACCGAAACAAAAGCTTGAAAGAATACCTTTGCTTTAATTGAAGCCATTCCGTTCTCGTGCTTGTGTAGACAGAGCGCAGCTACAGTCAACACGATCTCTGCGGTTGCCAGAAAGCACAGCAGCAAATGAAGAGCTGTAGAAATCTGCAAAACAAGCATAGGTACTTCAAAGTGTTCAGGGGATTGTGACCTTGAAATCTACCGATATTTCTATTAGAATTATACTTTTGAAAGGCGCTGACAGGCAGCAAAACGTTATTTTATCGCAGGCGTGGTTTTTTATGCTTTGGCGTGGAATCAGCCCAACGGCCGCAACCAGCTGTAATTTTCGGAGGGGTTGATTGTAACTTGTTGTTGCACTATTTTCTGGAGGGAAATTACCTTACAACTAAACGTGACTTTGAAAATGTCGCGGGAATTGCAATTGCCCGGTTGCCCACCCCCTGGTTCCGGGCCTGAGCCAGCCGATGATGACTGAGATCCTAATAGTTTTAAGATTTCATAAATAGCCTTCCCTTCGTTCTTTCAAACAAAGTATTGATTAAAAAATACATAAATAAACCCAATGATGCAAAAATGTAGAGTTCTGGAATATTTTCATCTGAGCTTGCGGAATCATTAAATCATTAACCGTAGCAGCTGTAGAATCCATTCTCAGAATCAGATTCTGCAGAACGCTATTTTGATTGATGTGTGGCCTTAAAATTTAGACAATGTTGTTAGGAATGCTTTTTTTCCGATCCTGCCCATACATTCTACTTAATACAGGGCCGCAACCAGCTGACCTATTCGGGAGTGGGGCACAAATTGATTGGAACTTGATTTTGTACCTAACAACAAAACATGTTTTTAAAGCTGTTTGGGGGAGGTCAATTGGCTGTTTGAACCCCTGGTTGCAGCCTTGACTTATCACCTGGTTACTATGGTAATCATGCAATATTGGATACCATTTTACTTTGAAAATGAGACTTTCATAGGGAGATGAGATAAACTGAATTTTGTTTGTCACTGAAATTTACAACAAAGCTTGCTGAAAAATTGTAGTGAGATTTTAGAAACAATGCAATCTTTCGTCGGAACAAGCTGAGACCTGCAGAGTTGTCTGTGTTAATGGAATTAGGTGGCCTCTAGATGTGATTTCTTGAAAACGATTAGGCTTAATTAATAAGTTATTAGCCTAATAATGTTAGCGAATGCACTTATTTACAGGCCCGTAACCAGGGGGTACGCAGGGGGGCAAAGTCCCTCCTAGAAAATTCCCCCCCCCCTGAAAAGTGTGTTGGACATAGTTTAAAACCATTGGACCCAGTACAAAAATGTAGGCCCCTCTCAGAAAACTCTTCGCCCCTCTTGGTGTTCCAGGCTGGTTACGGGCCTGCTTATTTATTTACCTTTGCCTCGCTGAGCAGCTCATGCGAGGAGTGAAACCGAAGCCATGCTTGCTGAGAAAGCGTGGTTGACGCATTCTTTTTATACGCCAATCATTTTACTTCCAGGTTGCTTGTATTAATTTTAACTGGAGTTCACATGTTACGCTAAAAATTCATTTTGGTACCTACCACAGAATTTGGTAAGTTTAAGTGCTCGTTTCAAATCATGCCATTACCGGATTTTACAGCAAATCTTTGGGTGTACTGTAAATAATTTATTTGAAAAAGGAAAATGTTTTTAACACAAATTCACAAAAGTATTGAATTTCTGCCTGCCTGCGTGGCTGAGTGCAAACGTTTTCTTTATTTTGTCCAACAAAAACAGTTTCGAAGAACGAAAAAATGCTGAAGAAAAATTACGCTCCGCATTTAGAACAACAATCGCTTTACCAATACATCAAGCGAATCATTGAAAATCGTCTGTGTGCAGCCTTTGCCTTTGAACTTTGGCTTAGGCTTACTAAGAAAACTAAACTTTACTTTGCCTGCACTGCACCAAAATAACTCAAAATAGCTGCATAATGCCGCCTCCTCATACGTAGTTTTAAGTCAAAGGATGCGGTTGAGAAAGTAATCTCTCGCTATATGCTTTGTTTTCGAACATTACTATTCAAGCACAAGGAATAATCGGAATTGTACATTTCTGTACTCACCCATTTTCTTCCGAAAGAAACAACAGTTTCTACTGTTTCAACAGTAATCATCAGCAACGCAAAATAGATGCAAGTCACGCCGAAAGCGACCATAATCTGCAAGGTAAACAAGACTCGGTTGAGCCACGCACATACTTGTTAGAACCAGGAGTTTAGATCAAGGACTCTACCTAGCTTCAACGAAAGAGTATTCACGTAAAGACTGTGACGAAAAAGCACATCGCAAAAATGTTCAGCACCACCGAGAAAATGGAGTTACAGAGCGATGCAGTGGAGGGGTGGGCGAGCGTCCGCTTGATGGAAGATGTTGGGAGAAAAGCCTAATATGCAAAGCCACACTGAACATAAGAGGATTTATTACGGCCTCTCTGCGGAAACTTTCAAACACAAATACAATAAACACACGCGCAGCTTCAGAAACGAAGGTTGCAAGGTCGCGAATAGCACGGTCCAGCTACTTTTGGACCATTTTACAAAAATGCGACAACGCGCGGGCCGCTTCCAACAAAATGATGTATAAAACAACACACAAAATTTAAAATTGAAAAGGGGAAACAAGTTAGTTAAGTGAGTGTATCATTGAAATTCTTACACTATAGTGATAAAAATGTTTTTATAAATCTCTATATAGGTGTGGCTTTTCTGACGCCGTCGTTCCTTTAACATATTGCCAATATATTAGCGGTAGCAGGTCGGAGACTATGTTCCGGTGTTCTCTCTAGAGCCTAGTCTAACTCCGTTAAATATTGCACATTATTATTAACAGATGTTGTGCTTTTTCTAATTAAAATTGCCTACTGTAACATAGATACAACAGTCAATATTGAGAAAGCTCGCAGGTCCGCACTCGGACCACTCAGAATAAGAAGAAACTTGCAGAGTAGGTATGGCAACAGAAAAAAATTTTTACTACAGCTCGGAATATTCTCTCTGCAATAAAGGCTTACGCTTACAGAAACCAGTGTATTCAGAAGGTAAGAAACTTCTTGAGTGACAGTGCAAGTGGTCTGATTAACATGTCTCTCACCCGAAAAGGCCGCCTCATCGTGGCGCCGGTGAAGTTTATTCCCGACATCAGAATGAACTGTGAACACAAAAATGCATTTCTGAACCATTTCAGGCTGCACCCTAACCAAGGTTCTCGCATAGCAGTGACGTCAATGCAGCGTGAGTTCGTCCGCCTGAAGGGATATTTGAGAAACAGCACAACAAAATGAGCACGGCTGTGCAACTGCAATTCTCGGCGTAATTGCGATTGTAATTAAAAGCAGTTTGTCATGAAAAGATAAAGATCGCCTCTTACAAAGTTTTATGCATTATGCTTCTTGTCCTAAAATATCAAGTGCAACTTTGGCAGATGAACATATCGATAACCGATTAGAAGAAATCTTGGAAAGCGGAGAATCTCTCACAGGTCCGTTTGTTTGGATTTTTAATGCTTTCGACTCTCCGCTTGTACATATTTGAAAACGTTAAAGAGTAAATGAAGAAAAATCTCGAGAAAGAGCGATACTTCACTTTGCATGTTCGTTTGACTCGTCGCACGAAGACGCTCGGCGGAGACGTGTGGCAGTAACCTCTGAAAAGTGCCGCAAAATCCCTTCAAACCAAACCACGTCACTCCAAAACCACTCATTTCTTTCTTCGAAGCGCGATGGATCGACTTTCTCTGAATGTTCCGTTGGCTAGTCAGTTTGTAGAGTGGCCTTTGTTCGCTGGCGGATTGTGTTTAGTGTCGCAAAGAACCTGAACTTGTGCCCGCTAAAATATGTCTCAATACTGCTGCTCCCAATTTTAATCTTTGCGGGCTCTTTCAAACGAAAAACAGCATTCTAACCTTCATATAGAAACAAATATGTGGATATTGCATACTGTGTTCTGGTTTGTAGAACATGTCATGTACACCTGGGGCATATTAACATCAATCAGCAGCAGTTTTTAATGTCAATTTTGATATCCGTCTAGAGCAAAAAGTAGTGTGTTTGGCGAGACATCTGGAGTTGCACGAGAACAGAAGCTTAAATTAAACTGTTGCTAAAACAAATCGTAAGAAATTTTAAGCTGTTCACAACCAAATGAAACCGGCATACGCTTTTGCACTTTCGCTTCTATCAAAGCTCGCGTTTATATATTACAGTATTGGTGTTCGTGACGCATTACAAATATGTATGAACAGCAGGCAGAGCTTTTGATGGATTCTGTTCGTTTTACCTGACAAACAGCTGTACAGCCTCTGCTGGACAAACTGGTGATGTTGTTTGCTGCTGTAACAACTTGGATAATTTCGAACCTAGTGTACAATTAAGTTTGAAACACTTGGATGTAGCAGCAGAACGTTTCAACTACGAAGCTATTTATTCATGTTCCAATGAAACCCTGCAAAAACTCGTTGACACCGGTGAGGCGCGTATCCGCAAGAGTTGTTCAACCAATGACAACAGCGTGCGTAATGCAGGGTTTTATTAGAACACAAAAAATATAATCAGGGAAAAGCCGAAGACAAACATTCAGTCCTTTTTAGAGTATTTGAAAATATGTTCAACGCCATACTTCGAACGTTTTCAGTGAAGGCCCTCACGATACGCCCTTGCAAACAACCATGCAGTTGGCACTTACAAAAGCAGCACACCAAATTCCACTGCCTGTAGAGCCAGGATCCATTTCCACAGTCAGCGGGATTGAAATGGCAATACACAGCAAGGCAATGACGAGTTGTGCAATCTAAAAAATAGTGTTTTTGTGATATGAAGAGGCTGGCCTTCAAAAAATCAATCGAGGTATTTGAAAGTTTATCAAAGCTTAGACAATTAGAAAAACTGCAGCTATAATTTTTTGCGAATGGGTAATGGACATCAAAGCCTACGAAATTAATATGAAGTTGTCATGTACTGCCCTTAACATTTATCAATTAGTAACATTTGTTATTTTATATCGACAATCTATAGAACTATACACAGGGTTACCGTATTTCCGGACTGAAAAATAAACACGTTTCGGAAAAAACTGTTCAAGCATCAAAATATAACTTCAAATTTAGGTATCAAACATAACTAACAGTCCCAAAATAATAAAATAATGTCATAACAACCAACAGTGCAGTGTAAATGGCAACTGCTCAAGTATGAGTTACAGTGCCAATGACAACTACGGTAATGTAAACAACAGCTTCCACGTGAATGAAGCTTTGTGATGTCACAATGAAAACACGGGATATGACTAAATCTATTTCATAGGACTTATCTACAGAAAACCTTTCACAGCCACGAATTAGCTCCTGGACGTTAAGAGGCTAAATATTTTGCCAACGGAGTAGGCATTGTCAGCTGTTATTCAAATAAGTCATAAAAACTAAGAGTTCAAAGCGGAAATCAAAACTTTCACTTTGAGGAAGCGATTGTTACATTTTACAGCACTCGTTTTTAACAATTTCAGTTGGTTAGTTTATTGTGAAAATTAAAATTTTTGAGAATGAAAGTGCAATAAGGCCGTACTATGACATTAGAAGTAAAATTGCAAAAATGCCCACACAACTGAAAAATATGTATTTTTCATAGAAATAAACACAATGATATTTTCTAAGAAATTGTTCTTCAAAGTAAGCACAAATTTTATAAATGAGCAGGATCTGTCAATCCTGACCACATCGCTCAGTTCAGGGATGTCCAACCTTTTTGAGTGTAGCGTAACAAAGGTTTATCGGGTTGCTTCGCACGGGCCAAAGTTTCATACCACAATGTGGTGGTGCATTCATTGCATTGTAGGCTTATGAACAAAATGAAAAACAACGAAGTTAGAACTCCAAGAAAATCGTCAGAGTTCTTGTTGCCCAAGTGGCATGATAAGCAACGTGATTACAAGGCAATGTATTTTAAATGGGCAACAATAAGTGTGAAAATCTCTACCTGTACCAATATCGCAAGTCTTTTGCTTTTAGCATGACGTTGCCATTATCAGAAACAACGTATTCAAACACTATCTGCGCTCATACAGTTTAGATGTAGATGAAGTGAACTTTATCTCTCATTCAGTTGCACAAGCTGCGTAGGCTGCAGCGCAGTACGGTTACGAAAGGTAAAAAACACAGAGGTAGTTATTCGGTGATATTACAATTGTTCTATCAATCGTTGGTGCATGATGACAATTAGTGACAGTAAGGAAGAATACTTGCAATCATATCCATCATTCGATCATTGAAGGCACTCTGATGAGAAAATGTAGTTTGGCGCACTTTCTGTCGGTATGGGTTAATTTTTACTTTTGGAGAAAATGATCTCGTGGTCAACTCAGAGGTACTCGGTGGGTCACGTATGACCCGCGGATTGCAGTTTCGATACTTCTGGCTTTGTTGTTATGCCTTACCTACTTTATCTCGCAATTATATCATCAACTAGCTAATCAAATCATGTCGCTTGCTTCAGTCACTTTCAGCAACAACCATGATTTTGGCCGTCAGATATTTTCAAAAATAACGTCTGCCGTATTTATTCGATTGTAAGCCGCGGCTTATAAATTTTTTCATCATTTCATGCGGCTTATAATCAAGTGCGGCTTACATATTTTGTTTCTTTACCCTATGGAAAGGTATAGATGACGCTCAGTCTTTCCTTGGCTACGTTTTGTCGACCAAACTCTCATTTCGCATTCTATTCTCTTCAGCATCACGTGCACATCCGTCACATGTGGATCATGATGAACAGAAGGCAGTTGTAGTGGTGAAGCACCTTTGCCAGGGTTACCTATAAAACGCGAAACGTGCTAGTACACGAATGTGTCTCAGAGGCTTAGGTAACCTATGTTCTGCTTACAATCATGGGCGACTTACAAAAATTTTTAACATCATTTCGTGCGGTTTACAATAGAGGGCGGCTTACAATCGAGTAAATACGGTAATTAAACACTGTACTTAAGCTAGCTGGTACAACAATTTCTAAGTTCTTATCAGATCTTTTTAATACATGTATCCTTGATGGTGAGTACCCTGATGATTTAAAGATAGCACAAATTATCCCCATTCACAAATCAGGATCAA
>Ga0210059_1001040_pt1 | contig 40151 bp, 26 predicted proteins | sample Ectturendosymbi2_FD_188042 | JGI IMG/M metagenome (GOLD analysis project Ga0210059, IMG submission 188042) | Ecteinascidia turbinata endosymbiont from Florida, USA - Sample 2 (SPAdes) (version 2) | ecosystem: Host-associated > Tunicates > Ascidians > Unclassified | place: Key West, Florida... | reverse complement strand
TAGGTTCTTTTAAGTGTGGTGTAGGTGGTGGACGGTGGGCACCCTACGATAGATACTTTTCTTATCCGGCCAAGATTTTGGAAAAAGGTTGCCCAACATGGCCGGATAATCGAGGATGCACTGTACTTGAAATTTACCAGAAACAGCTTTTATATCTTTTTTCCTGCGAATGGTACCGTGAGTTATAGGCAATTTATCTCTAGCCCTTTCTACGTTCGTTTAAAATGAACTTGTTCACACGCTAACATCGGTGAATAAAGTAAATAACCGAAATGTTAATTATTGAAAAATTCTGAAAAAGCATCGAGGGCCGAACAAAATGCCCTTGCGGGCCAAATGCGACCCACGCGCCGTGTGTTTGAGACCCTGCCATAGAGACTGTTTAGCAACAATAGCATTCTTTCTGTTGTGATGAAACCTGCATTGTGACGGTTTAATCACAGTCATGTAGAGCGTTAACGTTTTCATCAATGATTTCACATTAACTTACCGGCGAGAAAAAAAACGTTGGTGTCAAGTAATTACAATCCGACCTGTGCATAGTCTAAAAGTGTTACAACTTTCATCTGATGTTAACTGCCACTTTATCCCATGGGCGCAATTAGGTAGGGGACACGGGGGACGCGTCCCCCCTACTTTTTCAGACAGTGGGAATATAATATGCCACGTCCCCTCACATTTTTCTCTTTAGGTTTCGTAATATATTGGTTTCGCACCAAGCTGTCCCCCCCACACATTTTACAACAAAAGTGCGCCCATGCCTTATCCTACGCTGTAAACTTGAAATCATTCCCCTGCAACGGGTAGACTCAGCAGCAAAACCTCACGTAAGTAGGAAGATGTTTTTTATTTTGGAAGTACTGAGGACAGTGACACTGCCATTACTTACAGATAGCTTGCAATCTGTTTTGTCGATAAAGCGCATGTAACTAAAATGAAAAAAATTGACTTTTTCCCAGTCGATTGGATTTTGTTATTTGAACACTCATGGATTTAAAAGAAGTTTCGAATGCTTACGCTAGAATGGCTAGATCAGCGGTTCCCAAACTATTTTGAGCGCTACTCAAATCTAAGTTTGGTGAAAACGCCTCACACAACGACCGAAGCCTCAAACATATTATGAAATAAATAATGATCGAATCGGTTATTTTGGCAGTAAGTTGCGAAGCTCGTTTTTAATGTCAACATTTCATTCGTTTCTCAAATACTTACGCTGCTGTCAAAGACAAACAGCGGTAACGTTGAAAATACACAACTTCGGCTTGGATCGGCACGGCCCATTTTTTAACCCTTTGTTACCCTTTGGGTTTCGACCGAAACTTCGGGAACCACTGGGCTAGATCAGCTAACCCACCTCTGTGTTAAGTTGCGGCGACAAGTATTTCTTAACTTTACTGCAGAGACGTGGTGAAAATCGATTGTGGCATCGTTTACGCAAACACACAACCATTTTCACACTTTGCGTATAGACTGCGTGGGTAAAACATGCATGTTTGTTGAAGACATTTGTAACTTTTGCATTTCATAGCATTTAATGACATAAAGTCCAAACGTTTTTCAAACGCGTTGAGGTATTCTAGCCTTCACGTTATCAGCTGCATAAGTCAACCAATCGCTCAAGAACAGGATAAGATCCACATTTTTTATGCGCGCACGTTTTATAGACCAACTTCGCGAGTCATCGTCTTAAAGCAAAGTCGCTGCTCGGCTTCGATTGAACGAGTGTTGGTGTACATCAGAAGCGTGTAAATATAAAAACGCAATCGTAATGGCGGCCACAATGACCTCTTGCTCAACTGCAATATTGGCTGCAAAAGTCATACTGCAGATCTTGCACTTGAAACATCGAGATTTTCACAAACTTCTTGCATGAAAGTTTTTCGAGCAAATGGTAATTTTCATCCAAAATAGAAGCTTGGAGCTTTTCTAAAAACAAACTTAAATTTTGTCAATTCAACGAAAATGAACTTTGTATTTGCTGGCTTAAATCTGAACATAATAATTCAGAAAAAATACGCCAGAAAAATGCACCTTTTATGGATGATGCTTTGAAAACAAGGGGCTTAATAATCAAATGTTGAAACTTAGGTTGTTGTTTGCCGCCCCTATCGAAATTTCTGGCTACGTGCCTGCCCGCTGTTGTGTCGATATGCTTAAAACACGCTGGCTGCGTTTGCTGAGTCGTACCGATTAGCGCAGGGGTTCTCAACCTTCTTCCCGTTAAGTACTCCCGAGTCACAAAACAATCAACCCGATCCCCAGGTTAGCTGGCAAAGCCGTGGATGTCACATCGCAACAACGCAGGATCAGGCAAAATCTACGCGGAGTTTTCAATCGGTACGCATTTTCCTCTAGTATAGGATATTAAAAAAAGCTATACATGAAAACTCAACTGCAATCCAAGTACCCCTGGAAATCTTCCCCTGAACCCCTGGGGGTTCGCGAACCCCAGGTTGAGAACCACTGGGTTAGTATTTTTATTACGTGAAGCTTGTTTGGTAATTTTAGATGTGATGTTTTCCATTTTATTTTTCATTAACAAACTCATTCAGAAATCAGTTTACCACTTAGTACTTACGCAAGTTTGTGCTGCTTCCATGGTGAGCAAAGCATTTATCTTGATGAGCTTGAATAGCAAGCTAAAGTCACTTTTCCAACAGGCAACCACAGAACTCTTCCAAAAAGAGACAAGAATAGGAAAACAGCAAGAAAATGGCAAAAGCGCATGTGGGTCTGATGCCTTAGATTAATGGTTCTTAGTTTATCCAACTACGCGGACCCATACTTCTTAACTTGGTGTTCGCTAACTTCTGAGGAGAAAGGTCTTTTTCAAGATTCAAACCAATTAAAAATGAATTAAACTGTCTAAATACGTAATTCAATAATGACAGCGTGAGGGAAGTTTAAACCAGTCCCGTCGCCACAGGGAGCATTGGTGTGCTTAGCCCCTTCAAATTAAAATATGACACACTAAAAATCAGTGGAGATTTTATCAAATTTTCAGAATGTCAACTGCCCCTGCGCAAATGTAAATTCCCCTGTTGAAGACTTTCTGGGGACGGCTCTGGTTTAAACCTCACATCCTTTCGCGCGACAGTTGCGTTGCGTTTAATTCTTAGCTGTCTGATAAAGTAGCAAACGCGCGAATCTTGAACCTAGCAGTTGCAACCATTTGGGTGCGTTTTACTTGACGTGTTATGCTCTTGTGTGTGAGATTTTTACATCCGCGTTAAACGAGTCGCAACGTGGTCCTCACCTTGTGCTCAACGTCTTTATGCCACCACACATATGTACAGTGTGTTGGGTTTTTCAAGCACAGATAAGAAAAAATAGATGTGACACTTATAAAAGACGTAGGCTATGTGGTTTGTCAAATATTTCACCGTGGCGTTTTCGGTTGCTTTGCTTAATAATCCTGTTCCCGCCACCCAAGTAAGATTTCAACAATTCCGTGTTATTGAACGCTTTTGGGTCGAAGGCAGCAACAAGTGCAGTGATCATGGGGCACTCTAGTGATGATTTAAAATTTTTTATTGGCCGTACTTTCAGAGCGTCATTTTCGGCTTTTCGCAAATTGATTCATGCTTTTCCATTTTTTCCTCGCAACAATGGGAGAGAGGGCCTCACAAGTGGATTAGTCTAGGGCAATGTTTTTCAACCGGGGTTCTGCGGAACCCTAGGGTTCCGCGAGTGGCTGCCAGGTGTTCCACAGGTAACTCTTTCATGATTTCATGACAAAATATAGATGCGAGATTTCTAGCCATCTGGTTCAATGCAGAAAGTAGGATAGACACTTCAGTCATTGCATGGCGTTCCACAGGGCCGGCCTTAAGCCGATGCAACTGCATTGGGCCCCGCCATGGCGTTTGGGAAGATCGTTCATTTTTTCCAGATACTCCTTGAACTCGAGAATTCAGTAGAAAAGGCTTATGAATCTCATTGTTAGCAAGCAGTGATCTCGTTTGAACTAACTGTGAATTTCCTCTACCGAACAGTAGCGCTCCATTTTCATGCTGTATAACAGGGGTGGGCAACCTGTGGCCCGCGTGAACGTTTGATATGGCCTGCATCAGAATTTTCTATACCCAATTTAGAGTACAAAATTGCGTCAAAATGACGCTCCATGGATAAGCAGGTACTTACGATAGTAAGTTATAAGAAGCCTCCATCCCTCGTAGTAAGATAAAGGTAGAATTTAGGATGAAATCAATTGTTTTTTGCGGCTCGCCAGCGATAATCCACGATTTATACGGCCCGTGATAGTAAATAGGTTCCTCACCCCTGCTATATAAGACGTTATATCCGCGTTCCACCATATCCCACTCTATGAATGGAGCTTGGTTTAGGCATACCATATTTTTATGATTGAAAACCGGGACGCTTCAGAACCACGGACCTTATCACATAAATGTGATTCGTAGCTTATTTGGAGCATGCAGCCGTTTTGAATTCCTATAGTTAAGACACCCAGAAAAACTAAAATAATGCATTTTACTAAGGAACAAAAAATGCTCATATATTTGTAAATTTACACATTCGTCAATCATACTTTCTATAAATCATACTTTCTTCAGGATATCTTAGTTCGATTTTATTTTCTCGTAAAAATCCCAGTAAGAAAAGTCAGTATTACTGTCATTTTACAGATGATAAGTGCTTTCACATTCTACTTCTGTTATCAGACCACATGCTATTCAATGATAAAACAAATTCTCGCAACGGGAGCTGATTTTACCAAGTGTAGGACTATGCTGACTGAATGAATGCGTAACCGGGACTTTTTCGTTGTCTGACCGGGATGCTGGGACAAAGCCTTGAAACCGTGACTGCCCCGGCCAAAACGGGACGTATGGTATGCCCACCTTGGTTGTTACTAGTGTCAGTTAAGGATGTTGCCCTACAGCTATTGCAAACAAAGTAGCTTATGTAGTGAATCAACTCGCAATGAGCAGGTCAAGACGAGTGTCTGTCGTACTAAATTTGGTGACAGTTCTGCTAATGTAATGTTGATCAGTTCTCGAAAGATCCTTCTGTTTTAGAAAGTTTTTGGTTGGCTGCGAAAGAGTTGTAAGTCGGGCCGGACGTTTCGGATCAGGACAGGTTCGGGATTAAGTTTGTCAAAATGTTTCGGGCCGATATCGGGCCTGCTTACAAAATTTTTTGCAACGACGGACACTTTTGTTGCCACTGGCAACTTGCCAGTTACTGTTGAAGCAATCGAGTTGATTAAATCTTGACTAAAAATGATTAATTTTGAAGTATTTAGTCATGTTTACTTTGCTGCGCTACCGCTGCCTGGCAGTTGAGCACATCTTGACTCACTCGGTACATTTGGCTTTCGGGCATTAAACATAAATGTCAGGTTCGGGCTTGTGGTTTCGACTTCAGGCTTCAAATTAAGGCCCGTTTACAACTCTAGGTTGCGAGTCGTCTGCATTTTGACAAAGGCTTGCAGTTTTGTTTCGTGGCAGAATTTGACATGTAGATTACGTATTTTAATATTTTGTCAAAATAAAATGAACTCTACGACATTAAAGCAAATGACAAAAGATGAGAGACTGAACCAGTGGAAGCCAAAAATCTCGTGGAAACCAGCGCAAAATTTTGTGAAGTGTTCGTACTTAAAATTTCGTTCTTTTATTTGTCCACAAAATCGTTCCGCGTTATTTGTCAGTCGTTCATGTATTTTTATCATTTGTCGCCTCACCAATTTTTATTGTTTTGCCTATTTGCGAGCGTAAGTAGGATGAAAACCATTACTTCAAAGTCCAGGTTCATGAATGTAAAGGACACTTAAAGTTGCCCTGCAGCTTAACTAGGCAAGGTAAAAACTGTGAATGTCATCCAGCACACTCGTTCCAGTTTATCATTGTATTGGGCGGCTATAGGCTTCTATTTCATCAATCAACTATGCGCATTATATATTGCGTTTGAAAGTGTTTCTACATCTGTGACGTGGTAGTTGTAAAATCTTTGTATATTACGTTTTCTAATAAATAACTACAAAATTGTATTTTTGGGTAACTTTGGGCGGGTTCCTCTCTTGTGAAACCCGGTTCTGCCCTACCGCTGTCCCGACGTCCCTGAATTTCGCTTTCTGTTTTTCTTATCAGGGGCGTAACGAGGGAGGGCAAGCGGGCACAATTCCCCGGGTGCCGAAAGGTCCCAACACTGTCACAAGTACTTCAATACAGTGAAATTGCTTCCGAAAGACCTCAGCTTCGAACATGGGGGCGCCGAACTTGCTTTATGTCCCGGACGCCATCTAACCTCTTTACGCCCCTGTCGGTGCTCAAAACAAACGAACACACTGCACACATGTGTGGCGGCATAAAGACGTTAAAGCACAACGTGAGGACCACGTTGCGACTCGCTTGCCGCGGCTGTAAAAATCTCACACACACGAGCAGACCACGTCAAAGAAAACGCATCCCAATGGTTGCATCTGCTAGGTTCAACATTCGCGTGTTTGTTACTTCTTCAGACTGCTAAGAATCGAACGCAACTCAGAAGAAAGCAACTATAATTACATTGTAGGATAATGCTGCCAGCCCTACACATAGCTCTTATCTATAGTTCAACCTTAAGCTTTGATCAGGTGCATTTCAAATACGAACAGCCACATGTTTTTTCGCCTTATTCACACGTAAAAATCGATATACGATTCAGCAAACACAGGACGCAGCCAACGTGCATTGAGTATATCGACACAATAGTCAGCAGGCGGCTTGATCAACGGACATATTGTGATTCATGGAAACTCATTGGATGACCCTGGCGTTGTCAACACGCAATCTGATTAGGTGAATAAAACTCAATTTCATGAATAATTAAAGACATAAAATTTTGACGAATATTTATCGAAATGATCATATACTGGCAATTGAGTCTATCCGTAGCACAGATTGCTGGAGGCCCCCTTGGATTCTGAGGCCCTAGGCTTAAGCCTGCATAGCCTGTTGGTAAATCCGGCCCTGGAAGTAAGCCTGTGAAAATCTTCTTTGAGCTCTGAAGTCAACCACAAATGTTTGCAGAAGCTTCTTTTAAGCCCTCAATATTATCCGAGCTTGCTCAGCGCAACCCAAATTATCATGACATTACGCAACAACGTTGAGGCTGGGCGTTCTTTTTCGTGCAGGAAACAGGCCAAGGCATGGTTATACGCTCAGTGATGACTTCCGATCGTCTCTCAGATTTGTGTGTGCTTCGTTGCCATCGTGAAAGTTTAAATCAGGAGAAAATCGATCGAACTGTAACGAGCTTTGCTGGCGGGAAGCGGCGAATGGGCTTTTAATCGTGGTGCTGTTTGCAGATGATGTTGTAAATAATTGTAGTTTTATAGATATTTGCTTGGAGAACTGTTTTTATATTCATGAAAGCTAGCGGTTTATAAATTATGTGAACTGTTGAACCCGATCGGCAAGCCGCTGTTGTCCAAGTCTTGTTATGTGCCAGGCTCGTGAACTTGGTTCTTGTAATGACCGATGTTTGAACTTAGCACTGTTCATGCTTGCTGGATTCCCCTGCGGCTTCGAGTGACGACAGAGCGTACGTTAAGTCATCATCTGGGTTCATTGGTGCGTTGCCTCCTTGATTTCTTTTGCTGAATTTCCATACATGTGGAGACGTTTATCGCGGGCTCCGGGCAATAAAACTGTCGTAACAGTTCTAAGTTTATAAATTAGTTTGCTTGCTAAGCATATCTTGTCGTTTTGTGCTTGGAGATGCGGTGTGACAAACTAAATACTGTTGCTCGCTTGAAGTCGAAATATTTGTCCCCATCCCCCAAATTTTAGGCTATACGCCACTGGATTTTGCGCACAGACTATGTCCTCGAACAGTGCGACCAAGTCGGCCCAAGGCCTTCTCGGAGTAGGGTCATGTTTTCGCTAGAAGGCTTTGGTAGGCCTCGCTCGCCTGCAGGGCCATAAAGGCGCTATAAATAGCAGTAATGTTTTGCCGCCCATGGCTCAAGAGCCATTGGGTTCCTACACCTATGCTGCTTTGCTGAAATGCGCAGTTGCTCTACTTTGCTGAAATGTCCTTCCGGTTCCTTCAATGCCGTGGCATCCTTGCACTAATTTCTTTTTCTTGCTGAAATACTAATCATCGCCAAATGAAACCAACTCAACCAAAAATGCGTTTTCAAATCAGTACATATCTGCCACTGTATTTTCGCATATTCCTTATGCAACAACATTTAAAAATCTTCAAATACCTAATGCCGCTGTTAATTATCTGAGAAAACGTGGTGAAACATTTCGCCATTGCTTTAGCGCAGGGGTGGCCAACACGTCGATTGCCATCGACCGGTCGATCGACGAGTCTCAGCTGGTCGATCACACCTGATTTTTCATTGAATTTACAAGATACCCAAAAAGAAAATTTTTCAATCAATATTTGAGAAAGTACATAAAAATGAATAACACTGCATTTTATGACATTTTGTACTTGTGACATTATTACCGACCGGTCGATCGCGAGTTATCAAGAAATTTCTAGTCCATCCCAGTCGAAGACAAATTGGCTACTCCTGCTTAATTTGCACATCGAAGTTTTCGTTGCATGGTTATGAACTGCTAATAGATTTGCACTGAAAATTATAGGACAACTCTCCCAATATGCAGTTGTTTCTAGGCTTTTTGGTGCAACATCTTTGTGCTGATAATAGTTTTATAAAGGTTTTCAGTGTGTTCAAAAACGCATTCTGGCATAAAATGATCGTCTTATTATCGAAATGACTAAAAGCTTGTTTGAGTCGCAGGCTAATGTATTTACTTTTAGGCAAAATGAGAAATCTATTGGCAATGTGGCACCAGACTCTGCTTGCTAAATTCGGTAGAACAGTTTGATAAATCGCAAATTTTTCGCGTCGTTTTTTTCGCCCCTCAGCATCAATTCCTCCTCAAAGCTACACAATCTAATCAAACTACATTTCCCCAACTTCAACGCGACTTGGGATAAAAAGTTGTGGATAAAAGTAAAGCAATGTCGTACGTCAAACGCTTAACAAACCTCTTTTCTGCACTAAAGTTGATATCTGATTGAGTGAAACTAAACATCACTAGAAAAAGGAATAACATAACATAGACGTCGGAGGGATTTTTTCCAGGGGGTGGCCACTAGTGGATTTTTCAAAAACTTTTTCTAGGGAGGGGTGCAAAAGTGGTCAAATTTGTTTTTTCCGACTCGAAACAACGAAAACAACCTTTTCTGCTGAAAATTTCAAACTCCAGCGGGGCCAAGGCCCCCCTTCCGACGCGCATGACCATAGAAAACATCAAGAAATGTGCATTGCTTCATCACATTGGTCTAAAATACGCTAGTTTGAATTTTTGCCCGTCTGGAAACATGTGTTGGACATAGTTTTAAAAAATTGGTCTGCTCTCAGAAAGCTCTTCTACCCCTATAGGGTGCCAAGCTGGTTACGGGCCTGGTGGCAAGTTAGCCTAAAATTATTTCAAACTTCTTTTCAAACAAATTGCTGTGCCAGCAGTTTACAAACCGAATTTGCTTGCTCACTTCACAAGTGGCATGGCGATTAATGTTACGATAGGTCACATCTCCAGTTTCTGTGGATCGACAAATTTTTTTCGAGGGGGCTTGGAACACTCTGTAAATCGTTTGCAATTATCCTAAATTGCATGTGGATGTCTTTTGCATCACGTTCATCGTCATGAGTTTTCTTAACTTCTGTTAGATTGGCATGAGCATCTATATTATTCTAAGATGTGACTGATATGAAATCATGCACTCAATTTTCCTGTCGGGTACAATCAGTCGGATGCCGCATTTCACGTTTTGTTTTCAAGGGTTCCCATACTGTTTCGTGCTGTGTCAGGGGTGTATACTCCGGGTATGCGGCGCACACCCTGTGAAACTGAACATGACGTGACATTTTCCAGATCGTGCGATCAAGGTAAAATCACAAAAAAGCTATGAAGATAATTCTGTACTTTCCAGCCCGAACGTGCGCGCCATACAAATGTTCTCGATGCTCTCGTATTCGAAGAGAAATTTGCGCAAACTGCTTTTGCAGTTGTCAGCTGCGCTGTTCCAGTGCTGAGTGAATTTTACTCCCCTGTTGTCTCTATCTGACAAAACTGGGTGTGCAACATTCCACGCGCATGGAACATTGTTTGGGGGGCTAAACCCACCAAACTCCCTGTGGCGATAGGAATGAACCGCTAAGCTTACGAGTAGCCTCGCCTAACCGCCAGTGAATTACCGCAAACCTCTTATTTCGCCGGAAGGATTATAACCAGCTGTTACCTATTTTTCGAATTGCAAGCTTTGCATCTCGCTTTCACCAAAAACACACAGACCACCAAAATAAAAACTGCACATAAGTCTGCGAAATAAAATATTTTACAGAATTTGAGATATTTCAATCCGAATTTCTTGTTTAACAGACACGCTTTTGTAAGTCCCCTGGCTTGACAGGCATGACTGATTTCGCCACCTGCTTCTGCAACTTTTGTTCGTCGACGGCATCACCAGTGTTTGTATTGAAGCCTAGAAACCGGTTGATTTGGTTAATCATTACTACGGCGAAATCATCCACACAAGCAGGCCCGTCACCAGCTTAGGACGCCAGGAGGGGCAAAAAGTTTTCTGAGGGGCCCAAAATTTTTGAACAATGTCCAATATTTTAAACCATGTCCAACACATTTTTCAAAGGGGGCGAAAAATTTTATGAGGGGGCTTTGCCCTCCCTGGTTGCGGGCCTACACACAAGTATAGTGCTTTTCCCGACTAATCAGCCGACATTGTTTCAACCTCTTGTGAAAGTAAATGTGTGATTTTGTGTTTGAAATTCTGTTCGATAAATAAGCAAATCATAAAAATATGATTATTAACCAATACTTCTAACTACACGGAAAATGTGTTCCCGTAAAGCGCAGCTACAGAAATGAGACAAGAAAAACATGCGTCGCAGTGTCTTGAAAGCCTAAAACCAGATAAAAAAAACAACATACTTATAGCAGCTGATTAATACTCAATTATTTCAAAGACAAACAGTGGAAGGTTTGTAGTTCTGTAGATCATTGAGTTGGTATAATTTAACTTTGATCTCAACGAACCATTGAACAAATGAACATCTCACACCGCAGTACTGCATTTGTAATAACGTTCATGTTTCATATATGTCAAAATAGCGGCCAAGTACCTTACAAAACTACAGATTTTTTTAAATGCAACGTTCTATACGTAACGTTTTATGGGTGGCGGAACAAGGGCTTTGCAGGAATTCGGATTCTCACTATTTTTCAAAGAGGTTCCAAGACACAAACCCCCTGTTGTTTCACTGCATTTTTACATCCATGTTTAAAATTTTGTGAGTGTCTGACCTTGCTGGTAACGCAAGCGTATCCTGATAAGCATCTCTTTGACAAATTAACGAACCGTCTGAATGTAGTGCGCAGTAAAACTTGAAAATGTTCCGTAGTTTCAAAAATCCCTCTATTAACCTACTCACAGAATATACCGATTACAGTCTTAGCACATTTTTCGGTTTGCAAAACCGGCATTAAATTGTATCAAAGCTCCTTTGTAGCCAACAGTTTCGCATTTCCATCTTATTGGAAATTATGCAATAAGGTCTTTCCGAGGTTGAATGATTCAACTATGATGTAACTAACACCCCAAGATCGGAGCTCCCACTATAAAATTCGTTCTGCTGTCCCTCATAGCGTGGTTGTGGTATTTACGGTGATCGCAGTGGTTTACTTGGATCGCTGTCGCAGAACTCCAACACAAACAAATGCGCCGCACCACCCAACAAACCGCAGTAAAAATTAATGTATGTCATGCACAGCAGTAATAATCACTAACGGCTGACCTATCGATTCAGTTGGTGATTTGTTCAGCAGTGGCAACGTCAACCAGCTGGAAACGACGGTGTCCAATCAGCCTCTTCTTGCAGTCACCTACAGCGAAGGATAGGGCAACCCGATTTACAGTTGTTCCAGCCTTTGCTTCCGAAGCGGACTCTGATTGCAAAGTGTGTTTGCAATCATTTTTGTCAAAAAGAAAAAATTTGAGCAACAAACTTGCGATATACTTTTATATACCGCCAAGTCGCCAAAAGATGTTGATTAAATTTCTGGAACAAATCTTTGCTGAGTATTTCTATTCACTTCGCTGGTGCGCTCAGCAAAACATAACAATACTGTTGTATCGGCAACTAATGTATTGTTTCAAAAATACAATACTTTTTTGACTCGGTGCAAAGACACACAACTGTGCCAAAAATTTTGACAGAACTGAGACACGAAACGCGAAGGCACCAAGCAGACTGCAGATTAAGCAAGCGAGAACCACCGCTACAGAACAAGTATTTGCTAACGTTGCAAAAATGACGTTGTGCAAAAATGTTCGTTTTGGAAATAATAGCTTGCTGGAGCGCTGCAATATAAAACCGAAACAGAATAAAACAGCTTGCGTAAGAAGTCTAGCCTCTATCTCCATAATGTTCTGTTCGGCCTGCCTAATCAGTGGATATCTACGGTAAGATTTAAACATTACTTGTTCTTTTGTAAGTTTCAAGATTATGAAAAAAGTGCTGAAACAGTGGATTGTGTGCAAACGCAACAGGCAACCGTGCTCAGGCCGTGATGTGAAGGTTTCGTCACAATGCTTTTCTAATTGGTTCTTCCATCTGCACAGACCGGTCTTGCAAGAAAACGAACACCACGAGACGCGCACACAAAAGAGAAATGTCTACAAAAATTGCACTTGAGCAGTACGATAGCGGCATCTTGTATATCAAGTAGAGAAGTAAAGCGGGCATAAAAAAGCAAACAAATATGATATTAAGATGAACAAAATTGCCCATTTATGTACATCCAAGAGGTAAACACGCACAGAAAAAAAGCATATGAAAACTAAAAAAATCAACAGACGATATAATAAGCAATCCGACTGGAACGGTTCCGCAGACACGTTTTCAGTTTGCAATCAGAAATTCTAACACCATTACGCAAAATCATTCACTAGAAAAAAAACGTGCAATAACTGATAAAAAAGACAGTAATTTGAGAAAAGCGGTAAGCCGGGAAAAAGACAACGCAAGAGGTTTCGAAAAAAAAACTTAAATCCATCGAGATAGTGAAGAATAAACCTAATGGCAAAATGCCCTGAAGCATGCGCAGGTAAGACAATATGAAACAAAAGTTCGATCAAACTACGGAAGCACTCTTCCGGAGCTGCAGCTTCCAGCAATGATCAAACGAGCTTTTCTTGGTGGTGCACGTGTTAGGATGACATCGGTCAACTAAAATATTTTGACGTCTGACGCAAAAATAGCTCAGCTACTAATTACTTCTCGAGATTACCAGACCAAGAATTTGAAATCAGAAAAACAGCCGTCAATGATATTCGATTAGGATGCACAATTTTTCGCCCAAATACGGAACAGAAACTTAAAATCGATGTAGGAACATTAATTCGAGGCGCTGTCGTTCAGCCGTATGGATTTGAAAAGCTCTCACCAAAAGAAAGACACGAACTTTTGCTAAATGTCAGAACATGAATCAGAGCTCAGGTTGGCGTTGTCCCCTGCGTCTCGTCTGGAGAACGAAGATGGTTTCGACCACGAGGGCGTCGCTGACTGCTCTCTTCTAATCCTGCGAGAAGCACAGACCATAAAGAGAGGAAAAATATATTGATGTGGGGCAGAAAATGTCTTGTCAAGATGGAAAAACACATTTGTTGCTTCTTGACCCAGCAGGGGTTTATCAATAAGCCGTAATTCGTGCAGATGCCTAAAACAAAATGCACATTTCTCCTTCCGCAATGCGTAACACATTTTAGAGAAATTTCGGAACAAAACGTTTGCTACATCGGCGTTTCACAAAGATTTGTGGGTCACAGACACCTAGTACATCCTAACGAAGGTTACTGACCGCTCAGGAAACGTAATAAATGTTTGAAATTAGGTCTTAATCATCGTAGTAATAATCAATATGTCTGCAAAGCCTGTTAACCCTTTTGAAACGTCAGAGCAAAGCCTATCACTTCTCTCACATCACGGACCGAACTTAACAAAGCAACTTCATTTCAAACCTTTATCTCGGAAACTCATCGGTCTAAATGCAACACAATGTTAAAATGGCTGATTCATATGATGAGAAAGAAACATGGCGCCCACATTTAAATCCCGTAACGCGCGACGTGAGATGCTTTGTGCTATGGTAAAATTCAACTTAGTTTCTTTAACACACTCTCGCTTGACAAGAAACCCTGCTCTAAGTCTCATAGATTAGAAAGATCATCGTTGCACTATTTACAACCGGCAGCGTGGTTGAACACGAGTAAGTCAATAAGGTTTGATGAGCCGCAGGCAACACTTAGCATGCTGTTCCACGCATTGCAACGTAATCGCTTTGCTTTGCACCGACATCTGAAAATAGTCTCCGATCCGCTTAACACGCAGTGTCAAACAAAAACATTCGCAAATGATCGATGACATTGTAGTTGGAACGCTTCTGCGTTTTCCGAAAAAATCATTCAATTACAAAACGAGCGACTCAGTCACTGTGAAGTTGCTGCACATCACGAACAGTCCAACCCGTTAAATTTTTTCAAACAGTCGGGCAAGCAGCAACGGCTCGGTGAACAATTCTCATCGCCAGTTTGCATCGCACCAAACGCCCAAGAAGCATTTACCGGTTTAAAAAGAGAGAGTATGCAACTTCAGCAAAAATTGTGACCGTAGGAAAACTATTTCCCCAGCGATCAACAAACTGTTTTCTTGCAAAATGATCTTTTCTAGTTTCAATGTCTAGCTTGCGTAGACAAGCACCTGTAAATATGGATAAGGATGAAGAATATAAACTGCTAAAATCGCACAGTACGTTCTTTTATGGTATTCGCGCAGCCAAAGTTTTGCATTCAGCTTTCACAGAAACAGCTAGGATCGGAAGTGTTTGCATCACTGAGCTTATAGCAGAACAGAAAATGACAGCGATGTGGCTGCAGCTAACGCAGTTTGTTGCCATAGCTACCTTGTTTGCATCTGATCCAACTGAAGGTGAAGCTTTTCAAGTTCCTCGTCTTTTTCTTCAAGGACTCGAGTGAGTTTTCTCGTTTGATTTTGCGAATTGTCCAGCTGCGCAAACCGAAAACAGGACCTTACACGCAATTGCTCACACATAAACCTTCGCCCCATGAGATGTACAGAAAAAAGTGCGGTGCGTGGAAAAGAATAGCACGCGAGTGTTGCACCCTGGTGCTCGAGTAGCTTGAATGTGAAAGCAGTGACACAAAGCGGCGCAAAGGCCAGTTGCAGAAGCGGAATTAAGAATCTGTTGCGCAACCTTCGATTAAGAGCAGCGCGACTGCGCAATTTAGATAAATATGATTTACGATCCACATCAGGTAACTCAAACACGCATCAGGCAAAACTCACCACACCTAACGAGCATTCTGAGTTAGGGACAAGTGTAACAAAATTGTCCTTTTGCTTCGTGAACGTCTGTAACGGTATCATTCGAATGGAAAGCAGGACATATTGCAAATGTGGAAGCATTGTGTTGACAGTGATGATTTTGTTACAGCGGTGCTACAGCTCTAAAAGTTGATAAAATCAAATGCCCATTTGCGATGATATCAGAGCTTATTTTGTATGACCCCACGTTTGGGAAAACATCACTGGAAACGACAGTTGCGCGAAAAATTTTGAAAATATTTACAGAATTGCAGCCAAATCCAGATGTGTGTTTGCAGTGATCCCACTCGAGGAAATTCGCATAAACCTAACAGCGGTCCATTACGCTGGCACTGAATTCCATTGAATCACAATAGAACTTAATTGATATTGACCGACGTTCTTGTCGGCGCTGTTGTTGACAACGCGTAGCGAACAGTGCAGTCATCTCGAAGACCCTTTCAAAGGCTTCAAAATCCTACGCATTGGTTGCCAATAGTGGTACATATTACCTAAATAATGACATTCAATTAGCGTAGTTATAGAAAGTGACTTCCTCAGCATAGAAAAGCGTAAACACGACTTGGTAGAACATAGAAAAATGACTTTATTTGGTCAGTTGCGCAATATATTAAAACCTTATCATTGATTTTAACATTCCAAACAGCTCAGGCATCAACGTGCATACAAACCCAAACGAACAATGACGTCGGGTCAGTCACCCATCGACTTAAGAAGCAAGTGATTTACTTCATCTTCCGTAGTTGTTTGAAGCTTCTTAATTTCCTCAACTCGCATTCGCAAAGAACGGACTTCGGCTTCGTGCTGCTCCGCCCTTCTCTTGCTGTGAGCCAACTCTTCTTGCCGATCTTCGAGAAGCTTCTGGTCTTTCGCGCACTGTCTCCGCAGATTGCTCAATTCCTGTAGTAGCAAAGATGGGTGACGAAAGCGACGAACCACCAAACTACCCAGCTTTCAAGTTGCCTCTGCTGTTCGGCCGAAACCGACTATCGGTGTCGGTTCGTGTTTTCGGAAAAGGAGAAACGCCAGAAGATAACATCAGGGTTTCACATGAAGCTCAAACTCTGATTCGTATCTTGTAATACTAAGCTGCTCTAGTAAATTCACATTTACAGCAAGTAGTTTCAACGAGAAGGCAATAGGAAGGATTAAGACTCGGATCTGGCACCGCAAACATCATGCCTATAGAAGGACGCGCATTTCCTTCTAGTTCCATGATAGAAAGGGCTTTGTTGGTGCGAAGGTTGAATGAATTATTGTGCAACGAAGTTCCGTGTTTGCGACTTTATTCCAAATAGACTTTAGAAAAAACACAAGGATCTCGAAATCTCTGAGACAACCGGAATACTCAAAAAGTTTTATAATATTTAATTATGCCCCAACAGCCAACCCTAATAACAAACTAAGAATCAAATCAAAACCTGAAAACAAGCATTCACTTTGTCGGATTTGACAATAACAGAAATTCACCTTTTCAGATTGACAGCACGCAAAGACGAAACAACAAAACCCACCCAGCAGATAAAAAACAATGTTACCTCGTTAAGATCGCGAAGTTGCGAATGTGCCTGGCGCAGTTCGTTGTCGCGGTCCTCCGCTGACGTTTTTCTTCGCCGCTCCATTTCAGCCTTCAATTCGTCACAGTTCGTTTTCAGTCGCTTGTTCTCGCGTTCCAGTTGAAGTTTCTCCGTTTCGAGGCGTTCGCGCTTGCCCCATTCGCTTGTGTTCTCCTCCTGCAGCCTCTCGATCTGTCGAGTTTTTTTGCGACACTTGTAAACAACGCAGACTAAACGTAAACATTTTCTACCTGTGGTGAGCAGAGCGGGAAAGCTCGCGCGTAAGTGCTTGACGTGGCAAAGAACAAGGCATGGGTATAGTTCAATCTTTGTCGGACTTGCACAGCACGTCAAAGGCAGATTGCTATGTTTACCATCACAGCTAACACTGTGCCCTGAAACCATGCTTTGAAGAGAACGATAATTTAAAGAGATTAAGCTGCTGGTTGCAACCATTTCAAAATCGACAGTCAAGTTTAATTAAAAATGGAAACGTGAATAACAAATCCGTGGCATAAAGACTTAAGGGTATCTGGCCGCATTGTTTACTTTGCAACAACCGTAAGTTGGGAGATCAATCGCTGAACCGCATCGCGATTCGACATTTGCTGACCTTGTACAACTTCAATCAGGTGAAGGGAAAAGTGAGTATTTTTGGTCATTATCGGTTCGGCAACTCAGCTATTGATGACTATGAATACGTACTCTAATGAATAAGGAAAAATATATACAAAGAACGTATCTCAAACATTTGTTCGTGCGTTTATGTAAATTTCGCAGTTCTTTCCTTTGTTAAAGCACACAACGAGCGATCTACCTCTTCACGCAAATCATGAAGCTTCTTTTCCATTTGCGATCTGTTTACCATCTCTTCCTCTAAGTTTTGGTTGATGCGGGATAATTCTGCTTGATGTGATTCTTGAACCCTCGCAAGCTAAAACAATAGTAGGAGCTTATATTAATATTGCAGTACAAAGTGATGACCACAAACACAAATATAAAAGCAATGATAAAAGTTCGCGACTTTCGTTGTACCGTTGGATTCGCTTGCGTTAGTCATGTAAAATTACCTTGGTACTGAATTCTTCCTATAATTCACCTATAGGTTTTACTTTATTTAACGAACATTTTGGCATCGTTGTCCAGGCGACACAGAACCCTAATGAAATGTTAGTGCCTCATATATGACAACTCACCCACGTTCCCTAGTAATTAACTAATGCTGAGGTATAGAAAACTGCGTGAATGAAGCTAGACACTTCGCTTAGGCGTGTTGTCAAGATCGTTGGTGCTTGAGCGGTAAAATAAACTGTTATCTTATAGACGACCTTGCAAGAACACGGAATAGGATTCTATCATGAAGAGTGAAGCATGCGGGCTGACACATCTGTCTGAGCCTTGGTATGCTACCAACCAATGATCGACAAACTTTCATTATGGTGGCCCAAACCGCCTTTTCAGTCCATGCTTGTTTTTGAAGGTCTTATTTCGAACTTATGCTGTATTCAGTTACCTGTTACATAACAGTGCCACGTTCGTGCCGTAAACCGTTTTATAACAAAAACAATGTTTTGTTAATGTCAAACAATCAATGTTCTATAGATGTTACAGTAGCCTATGTTTTAGCCCACGCAACCGGCACAGGACTGTAGCTCTTACGTTCCACGCGGCCCACAACAGAAAGTGTTGTACGCCCCAATAAAAAGTGCTAAAAGGTCCACAATTGGTCCGAGGCCCACTTTGCCGACCACTACTAAAAATCAATGATATCCAAGTCGAGCAACCAACCTGTTTCAGGATGTCCTGTTTGGCGTCTTTTACTTCTTCAAACTTCTGTTTGTAAGAAGCTAACTCCTGTTCTAAGCTTTCGATGGTCTTATGCAAACCCAATTTCGAGCTGTAAAGCACAAGTGTTAGAGAATAGCAATTCTGTACAAAACAATCAGTAATAGATAAAAAGTAAAGAATTAATCTAGTATAGTCCAGTGGCTTAACATGCTTGCATCCCAGTGAAAACAATAGAAATTACATACTTTCTCCGGTACAGTTTGTGAAGGGCAGGCAGGCATTTCATAAAAAACGCACATAGTGGTGCAATGTAGGTCAAGTTTTAACGCAAACCCAATATTCCATCAAATCTATTTTTCGTCGAAATCGGCAACGAATAATATCACGAGCTATGCACATACCAAGCTAATACCCGACTTAAAAGTAATTGTTAACTAACTGCCTGACTATGTGATGGAAAAGTGTTTTTATCTCTTTTCAGTCTGTACTAGATGGAATGAACATCTAGGTGGATTAACTGGACCATCCAAGCCGATAGCGGTAAATATCGTAAACTATATCAAGCTCTTGACTTTTCTCTCTGTATAGCCAAAATTGCAAAACTTGTACACGAAAACAAACTAGTTATGGTTCACATTCTATGCAGTACTGTTCGAACGGTTTTACAACTTAACTGCATCAAGTGTTTCAAAAAACTTGCAAACACAAAACCTTCCACTTTTGGGTTTGGTGCACGTGGACTGCCTTCAAGCTACAACATCAAATTACTGCTGTAAACACTACGCTATGAAGGTTTACGTTGATGGTCTTTTGAAGTCCGTCTTTCAAGAGTTTTTTGTAGCTTATTGCCTGTTTATGTGTCGTAATTATTTTATGCCCATTTCCCAAGCTTGTTGACTGCACGCTGTCTTGCGATTATATTTCAGGTCCAAGCGGGATCTACGAACCTGGTATGAATAACTTCAGCATTACATATTGCTTTTCTGCAAGGGCTAAAAAGTTTGTACACAAATAAAAGATGCTTTAAGCCCGTGAAAATTACATAAAACTGCAATACTTCAAAATGTGGAGCAATTTCTGAGATAATCAGCAGACAGGCAAGGCGTGCGATTTACAAGATATTACAATAAGACTTTTCCGCATGAGGTAAATCAACCTTGTTGACACAAGCGTATGATAACAAAGGAATCTGGGAGAGCCACTCAAGTTTCACTCGACCTGTTTGCAAAGCAAACGAAGAACAATAGGAAGTAAACCTTTGAAAAACCGGAGTGAGAGGCTCAACCACGATCCTGCTGTGATCTGTTAAACTTAATGCATTGTCATCCCACACAAGAGAAAACAGTCGCGAGAGCCAAAAGAATTCTATCTGAACAATTCGTTAGTTGAATGAAACTATTGTTCTTATTAAGCGCAACGCAGCTGCGCCGAACTAACGCTATATACGCTAAACGCTGCGACAACGACCAATAGCTGGCTTTAATTTATATTATTACGAGGTATCTTTAACAGCGTACAAAAACATTAAAGACACAAAATTTTTACCAAATGGCAAAACTGTTGAGCTTAGGCTTTGGTATAGTCAGGAGAAACGCCGCAATCCACGTTCTCGGACGACGTATTGCGTCTCTTTTTGATGTGGAACCAAACGCAAACACGAGACGTGTAATCGCGCATATGTTGTAAGTTTTTACGAAACGATCAACAAAAAAATGTTTATTTTGTAATTGTTTGACTGCAGCAAGAGACGTCTTGGTTTCAACAGAATGCTTCCCAATTTTCTTGGAACTGCGCCACAGAGCTCAGATGAAGACGAGCATATATGCCGGCTTTAAAATACAGCATGCCTACGCATCCTCGCACATCACTACATACTTTCTTTCCGCTTGAATCGTCTTCACAGATTCATCAACGCGCAGTTGCAAAGCAGCTAATTTCTGTGTGAGTTGATCCTCATCAACAGCTGCAGAGCCGTTACTCCCCGACGCGTTGGTCTTGGTATCTAGGGAACGAATATACATTTATCTGAATGTAAATTCGGCAGTCACCTATAATCGATAAAAAGCATATTTCTTTTTGGAAGGAATTGGTCACACTCAGACTTATCAACGCTGAATAGAACTGGCTACAGCATTGCTGTAGCTCAAGCATTTGCGTATGGACACTGAAGCAAGAAAGCAGAACAGGTCACTCAAGTTACGCCATGGCTGGTTGTTGCTGTTTCAACGATTGCAAAGGTTATCTCAGATGAAACACCCAGGTTTTGTGGCAGCAGCTGGTGTCACGCGTAAGATTCTTTTATGAGTACTCCCAGGAATGACACACATAAGAACATTGAGTAAGAGCAGTCACTTTCATCAATCTGACAAGATACAAACAGTAGTTCACAGCCAGACGCCAAACACAAAAGATCAAAAACTTAATAATATAAAAAACAAACGGAGAAACGAGGACCAAGCAATACAGTCAGCTTGGTATCCGAACTAATAGTAGTCAGTTTTGCAAAACGTACAACGTATCGAATATCACCTCTTCCAAATCCTGTATCACAAATTTTCACCCGGTGAATAAATTTAAAAAATCTGGTTTGGGCAAATTTTGCCGAGTTTTAACATCCGACAACTTCGTGTGGTTCGACATCAGTGCCTTCGTGCAAGGCAGCTGAATACATCGGGTGGAAGTGCAATGCAAGTCGCCTTCTTATGATTCATTACTGATTTTATGGTTTTGGATATTTATTTCACACCGAGCGATGATGCGCGAACCGTAAAAATGGTAAGGTTCACCACTGCAGGAGCAAACTGCGCAGTTCGCTGTGATGATAATTCAAAAAAACGTTTGAAAAATACACGCAATCTACAGAACGTCTTTTATGAACTAAAGTTTACTAAAACAGTGGCTTCTGATGAAAAGGCACGGCGCTTCTACGCAAATCAGAATACATAGTTTAAGCTTATCGCACATTTAAACAGACAAGAAACAGCGGTCCCCATTTTTTTTGAATGTTTGCATTGCGTAATGTATTAACTGCGAAAAACGAAGACATCCTGTATTTTCGCAAGAACGCATCGATTGGCTTTTTCTGAACATCCTCGGAACACATAATGTACCTTTTTGGCGAAGTTTTTCAGCTGCATGAGACTCCTGAAATACAACGTTTGAGTCAGGATCCTGCCAAAGTAAGTGCACCAAGTTCAATGACACTGTGAGAATAACTGCAGAACCACCTGACAAAACTTAACGTTAAAATTTACACCAAACATACAGATGAAAACAAAATGGTAGTTATTTTAGCACTACCATCTTTGCAAGGGTTCCTAGTAAAATTTGCTTAACATATAACCTGTGGTAGCCTTGGTGTTTCAGAGATTGAGCAAGAATCTTCGGAAAATGAAATTTCATTGACTTTGTTTGACAGCTGTTGTTTCAAAATAAGATTTTCTTTTACCAAAACTGATTTCTGCTCACGCAGCACATTGATTTCCTTCGCATTTGTCTCCAGTGTTGCTCTTGTCTTTTTTAACTAAAACAGAAGTTCGAAACTGTAAATAATAATAGAATGTATACCTACTTTCCCTTATAATTTCCTAAGAGTTGAACCCCATTGGCATAACAAAACACACTGCATAGTTTTAATGTTTTGATCATGCAGTGTCTACTCATCATCATATATAATCATAAAGTACAGGTGTTTGAATAACTTTCTAATGAATTTGTAACCCACTGCATAATTCCATTCCATAAAACACCCGTTATACAAAGTTGACAAAGCATGGATACAAAGCTGACAAAGCAATGGACACAAACAGTCTAACAGCTGTGTAGTCTTACGAACAAAACAGTACACTGTTACTAAAAAGTCATTTGCAGAGCAACATCATTCCTCAAGAAAAGTATGAACCAGAATTAGGAAACTGCAAGAATGACTCAGTCGTAAAAAAACTATTAGTATCTAGTAGCCATGCTGTTGCAATCAGGTCTGCAGAGCCGTCATAAAAATGAAACTACTTTGGCTCTGAAGCTTTTCCTTTAAATGAACATGGCTCCCACTCTGGAGCTCTTGGTTTTCATGAGCAAAGCTCCAGCTCCAGAGCTCTTTTTTTCATAACATGACCCTTGGGTGCAGCTCAGGCATCTGTTCATATTTATGCATTAATAATTTCAATGGTCTTAGTGTGACTCTAGTTGACTGGAATATGAAGTACAGTAGCATTTGCCTAATTCGTCACCTGAAGGGGATTAGAAAAAAGTGACAAATTAGGTGAAGTTACGAATTATGCAAACAGGTGAAAACTCTATCATAGAAGCTCGTATACTTTATCATAGTAACTCGTATACATACATGGTGCTCTTATTTGCAGTACAATACAAGTTTATGACGTCATGGTTGAATACAACAGTTAATTCCTCTGCTCTATCTGGACTCCCCCATTTAATCAAGCACCTTTTAATCTTTGATAAACTTTTCTGCGTTCTCAATGGGGAGTTGGGTCGTGCTTCGCACCTCGTGTATAAATTCGATAAAGAAATTGCGAGGTGCAACAATTCTCAGATAAAGATCCTTAATTTGTTTGAATTCCCACACGTACTAGCTGCTTAGACATATTAAGCGAAACTGCAAATGACAAATTAGACGAACAAAACGCTACTCAGGGATAGAAAGAGGTGACGAATTGAGTAAATTGACGAATTAGGTGAACAGAAATGTACACAAAAGATAGAAATTCTGCTGGGACTGACAAAAAAATGACAAATTAAGCGAATTGACGAATTAAATGATGACGAATTAGACGAGTTCTACTGTATATCTCTAGGGTAAACAAAACTAAAAGAGGATATCACACTTATTTGAGTAAGTTAACCTACCATAGTTTTGGACTATACACATATTTTTGAGTGCACTTAATCTCAAAAATTGACAGCGTGCCTTATTATTGGCAAAACTGCACATCTACCAGTGGTTCATAGATGCCTGCGCCAAGATATCAGTCTTAAGTGTCATCCAACCTTCTATGAAAACCGGAATCATCACTGAACAGCAAAGTAACAGCAACTAGACTGACTCAGATGACAAGAGAGATCCAGGCATGCTTGACGTTGAAATCACGCAATTCTTACACTCAGATACTGAAGATGAAGAATTTAATGGATTTGTATAAAATTTAAGTGCCTTATAATCCAGTGCATCTCATGTATGGAAATAAAACATTCAATAATCGTTCATTGATAATAATGCACCTTATAATCTGGTATGTTTTATAGTCCACAAAATACAGTAGCAGTTTTATGCAATCAGTGCTCTCTTAGCATGAAAAATTCAGCGAATATACAACAATCACAAGATCAGATGATTCAGCAAGCAGTTGCTAGCAGAAATTTTACTCAATTTAATGGTAACACAAACAAATTCTGGAAAGGCAGTCACTGGTTTTGCTGTTAATGCCTGCGAACCTTTTGTTATTTATTTGACTGGAATCAAGAAAACATCAGTTTGGAAAACTAGATTCATGTCCTAGTATTTTGACATAGTCCAGACCCAGTCTGGACTGTGCATTTGTTGCTTGTTTTGCCTGTTACAGTCTTGGGCCTACAATGATATCTTATCTGAATAATGTTCTTTGCTAACACCAACAGCATGACTGCACAGCTACAAAAGTTATGGATACTGTATGCCTACTGATATACCTTAGTTCTTCTAACACTTTGAGAGCTGGGGTATGATATATTTGTACTTTGAAATCGGCCTAAAACCAGCAGTTGTCAGTTGCCTTACCAACGCCCTAGCTCCTCCGCCAATTGCGCTAGAGAGCTGTTCAAGGGCTCAAACAAATCGGCCAGTCTTCTAGTCTGCACTTAAAAAAACATTTTTTGGTTGGGGGTTACAGATTTTTTGTGAGTGACGTCATAAGTAAAGTAGTTCTTGGGCCATTTTGGCTCATGTTGCCTGGTCTAGGGCCCAACCGCTAGGCCAAAGTATTTCGCTGAGTTTTCATTGGAAACTAGGCTCGAGTCTGAGTCTTTTGAGCCTTTGATCGACTTTCTAGCATTTCTGGTTCAAAAGTTATGATCTTAAATAAACAAATTAATTAATTATCTAATTAGTCAATAATTTTTATTAACTTAGATCATACTTTTGAACCCGCAACCCCAGCAGGTCATCTAAAGTATCAAAAGACTCGGATTGTGACCTAGTTTCCAATAAAAACTTCAGCGAAATACTACCATCTAACGGTTGGCGCCCAGGACCAGGTGGAGTTGGCCAAGGTGGCCAAAAAGTCTTCCACTTATGATGTCACTCACAAGAAACCCGCACCCCCAACCAAAAAATTTGTTTTCGAGTGCAAACTACAAGACTTGTCGCATCTTTTGACACTTCAACCAGGTCTGTAACCCGTACAGGAGCGGAGATATTCCCGCGCAAAGCCACGTGCGATTCAGCTGTTTTTTGCGAACTGCTTGAATTAACCCGGACATTAAAGTGTTAATGTCAGAGGTGTGTAACCATCATCAGTGCCACAACAAATGCCCATAACCAGATTGAATCATGGGCCACAGCTGCATGTGTCAAGCTCCACATGTCACACAGCCTGCATGGGTAACCCACAGAAGATTGGCAAAACCTATAACTGCAATGCTCACCTGTGGAGCAACAGGGTCTGGATTAAACAAATATCAGGTGCGGGTGAGCTGGTGTGGTCATAAGGGAAGTAAACAGCAGACTATTTTTCTCGCAATATATTTTTAGGTTTTTGGGCTGCAGGTCACACTCATTTAATAACTGGACCTTTCCGCAGGCCACAAAACTTCAGCTCCTGGGCCAATTTTGGCCCGCAGGGAATGGGCTGCACACCCTTGCTTAAGGTAGTCAAACTGCTACAGACCTGCTTTGGTCATTGGGACTAGAAAATAAGATGTTAAACTACCACAAGTAACACCACACCTGTCAGCTACAATGCCACAGCCTTGGCAGGGATTAAACCACAGAAACATCACAGACTTGCAGATCCTTTATTGTAGTCTCGTGTGCTGTAACAGTAACAGTCACACTTACTTGTGTTATAAAGGGCTCTGGTTTTGTTAAGTCTAGCTTTCAGTAAATTTAGCAAAACTGTTAGTATAGTAGAAAAATACAAGGAGCCAGAGCTACCTCTCAAATAGCCATAGTTCCAGCTCTGGCTCTTAAATTTTAAACTGGGCTCCAGCTCCTTACACAATGCTCCAACTCTTCAGCTCTGTAGTCCTAGTTGCAACTAGCGCAATGTTGTTAAGCCGTCAAAGATTGAATGCTTTGCAGTCTCCATATAAGTAATACAGTTACCAATGTAAAATGAAACCAACTTCAACAAGGAATGTCAAGTGTGAAAAAAAATGCTACAGAAATGAGAGTGGTCAACACTTAAGAATCTGTCCCCAAAGCTAAATTCTCTTATGGTATCGAAACAAATGTGCTACTAAAATATGTATATAGCTATGACACACACAAGTATGATAGTAAATTTGAAATATTCAGTTCAATGATTTTAGATGTTAAATATGCAGCAAGCAAACAGATTAAAACAGTAAAAATGCCAACAAAATTCATACCTCATCTCTTGCTCTGTTTCTTTCACTTCTTACTTTTGTCCATTTCTCACGCCAATTAGCTGTGCAGTCTGACCACCAGCGTAGTGTTTTTTCCATTTGTGCTATCCTCATTTGAAGTTCATATACATCTCTGGAAAACAGTCCATCTTAACATGGCCAACAATAGTTTTAATAAAACTGCTGGTTCAGCATAAAATATGACAAGTCTACTAACCAAGAAGAGTGCAGACCTATCTTGTGTGGACACATCATTTCTTACGTAACCAGTGAAAAAACATGGTATTCTACACATTCTTAGCAGTTCGTATTACTCAAGTTCAATAGTATTACTACCCTGCAATACTCCCATTGCAAAATTTTACCTTAATTAAGTGCAAAAGTTACAATCATCAAATAAAAACAATATCAAAGTTTATGACAAGTCTCTGCATCACCAGAATAGTTTAATACCCAGAAACATTTTACTGTATAGCCTAATTAGGTTTTGTAAATGCATTGAAACAAAAATAATTTGGTGTTTTGAAATTAAGAAACCGTGTTTGTATGTTTGCACAATGAATGAATGAACAAGAAATGTCCAACCATTTCAAAATTATATGAAAATACATTTAACATTACGATGTAATCAAGCACCAAACCATGCTTTCCATGCTATGTAGTTCAGTTTATACTTACCCTGTATTTTGACTATTTCTATGTTTCTGATCAGGCCCATTTTGTGATTCTTCTGTTCGAGAACGTCTGTGATGACTATGAGGGTTGCCACTATCAAGGTCATAATATTGATGATCCTGAGAGTGTGGCCACTGTGAAGTAACACTAACACCAGTGCTATCAACAGCATTCAACCTATTTTGATGCATATCGTATTCATAGGAATTATCTGAATGAACCGAATTCCCAGCAAAAGTCAGCAAATTGTCCAGGGATTGCCCACGGCTCTTGGAAGCTGATTTGTCTCTTCTTTTTCCTCGGCCACGTCTATCAAAGCTAGGCATAGGGTGGGGCATTTCTGCAAAGCTTCGATCAACAATTACTTCAACTTCACTATCAGCACTGCTTGAGTGTTGATGTGCAGCTAGTTGAGAACTACTGGTACCGCCAGCAACGAGTTTGTTCGAAACTGGAGGCATTCTTCTTATTGCAGAATAACTTGGCCTGCTTCCATTTCGTTCCCTTGGAGTAGGCCTAGGAATTGGAGAAGGGACATGACCAGACATCTTAGCATCCGTTGTTGAATGTTTTAACAAATAGTAATACAATACAGTACAAACTTTGCGGATAAGGCTGTTGCGCTAGAGTCACCTGTCTCTTATCCGCAGATTTTCTAACAAACATCTGTTCGAAAACACGCTACATGACAATACTGTCCAAATTGACAAAAGGTTTCGATTAGCAACATGCGAATCATACGTCAATGTCCACGAAGTGTCAAGCATATCATGACAATGGTTAGTGCAGTGCATTACAGGTTACAACAAAGTTACAACTGTTATGGTTATGGTTTACCGAAAATGGATATCACGTGAGAACATCCTAATGAAGATAAATATTTATTAGATAGTAAATACCAGAACTGACTGCGCTCCAGCTGGTAGAGCGTTCTTTTGGGTGGGAGTGAGTCGAATGAGTTGGAGATCTCCAAAGTTGGAAAATTTTTTAACCAAATTAGCGGTAAAAAAGAGTTGCCATCTTCAACCTACAGCTTCAAAGCGGCAGAAGCTTGTGTAGCAGCGCGGTGGCTGCCACATGCGACGCGCTAAGCGTAACATCCCTAGTAGCACGAAAGCTACTGGGAGCTCCCTTTAGCCTAGTGCGTAAGCGTGCAGGCAAACCGCTTCTTCACTTGACTGCTGCGCAATAAAAATATCCGAATGACGAAGAATCTAATAGCGTTCCACTCTGCTTCACAAGTCACACTTCAATGCTATTCGGAAGATGTCTATCTTTTCCGAAATTTTTCTAATGGAGGGAAGGCAATTCATAAATGGGAAGTCTCACCACCCGCAAACGACATTCAAGTCAAACCTATTTGGAGAACCTATCAGATTGAGGCGCCTAAACCAAAGAAAAGATGATTACCTCAGCAGCTTAAACCGACTCAAAGAAAAAGCGATCAGTGCAAAATTTCCCTTGAACATGACTAATGACATGATAGCACTGGCATCTAATTGGGAAGATAGGCTACGGCCCCCAAAATGCGACAAGAAAGAAGACCCACAGGTTTTGACTACATCTTTTCCCCATCTGCTTATTCTAACACAAAAAGAAAAAAGTTAAACCCGAAGGCACAGATTACCTACAAAAGACCTACCACAATTGGACAAAAGCTAACGAACTACAAAGACCTTGCTTTAAACAAGACACGAAAGCAAAACAAAGGTGGCTCAAGGCCATGTGAGCACTGTGCACTTTGTGGTTGCTATGGAAAAATAGCAAATCCATGGTACCAAATATTTCACAATTGCTGACCAAAACCAAAACTTTTAAGCTAAACCCAAGCTTGACTTGCGCAAATTTTGGAATTTACGTCGAGACTTGTGTGATATGTCATGAACAGTATGTTGGTCAAACTAGCAACAAATTTTCCAAAAGATGGTCAGCGCATTGCAGTAATTGGAACAAACAAGATTGTAAAACTGAAAGTGACAAGGACCAGATGGCCTTGTCGCGGCACTATTCAGAGAACCATGGCACTATACACAAGCCACCTCTGCACGAAGCATACACCGTTACTTTTGTCGAACAACCAAGTTGTCATTCTCTGGACATCTGCGAAAATAAATGGTATCACCTAATTGACGCGCAAATTAACATTAAGAACATGATCCTTCCCCATGTGAAATAATTATTACGATGCTTTGTATTGTTTGACTCATATGGGGCGCCGTTCGTAAAAATATTATATCTGACAGATTTGGCACAAATACTGCTATCTCCGCGCATATTTAGCTATCTCTGCGCAGAGATTTAGCTATCTATGCGCGCATTTAGCTATCTCTGGACATGAAGAGCTAAATCTGCATGCACATATATCGCTGAAGCGTTTTGGGGGATAACATGGTATCCTGTCTGAAAAAAACTTGGTGTTCTGTTTCAGTAATCCAGACAAAAGCTAAGCTGTTGCAAGGCATAAAATCCCTGGCGTCATATAAAGCTAAGTGGTTTCAGGTCTAAATTATACTGGTTTGATAATAACATTGCTTTGTGCAGACGATGGGCTACAGTAAACTTGTGGTGGTGGTCTCAGTGTTAGTGCCATTTTTTGCTTAAAGTTTCAGAGGATCTCGTCAAGACTGACCATTCCAATTGTTCTCACCAGGCGCAGCTCACCGCCTCTCAGTGCCTCCAGGTGCACAAAGAGACTGCTCTCACAGAAGAGCACGTTGAAACCAAAGTTCTCGCTTGGAGACGAGCACCATTTTGTAAAGAGAATAACGCCAACGTTATTTTCGGGCAAGAACGCCTAACTGGGCAGTTCCTTTCGATGCACTTTTTCTATGACAACGTTATTCTCTTTACAAAACAGTGCTCGTCTACAACCAAGGACTTCACTTTCAACGCGCCCTTTCTATGAGAGCATTCTCTTTGTGCACCTGAAGCTGCTGAGAGGCGGTGAGTTGCACCTGTTGAGAACAGTTGGAATGGTCAGAATTTAAGAGATCCTCTGAAATTTTAAGCAAAAAGTGACACTAACACTGAGACCACTACCACAAGTTTACTGTAACCCATCATCTGCCCAAAACAATGTTATTATCAAACCAGTATAATTTAGACCTGAAACCACCTAGCTTTATATGACGCCAAGAAATTCATGCCTTGCATGAGCTTTTGTCTGGATTACTGAAACAGAAAACCAAGTTTTTTTTCAGACAGGATACCATGTTTTCCTCCGACATGCATCAGCGCTATATATGCATGCAGATTTAGCTATATATGTGCAGAGATAGCTAAATGCATGCAGAGATAGCTATCTCTGCGCAGAGATAGCTAAATGCGCACAGAGATGGCTATCTCTACACAGAGATAGCTAAATGCACGCAGAGATAACCAAATGCTCGAAGGGATAGCTAAATGCGCGCTGCACAGAGATAGCTAAATATGAGCAGAGACAGCAGTTTTTGTGCTAAATCTGTCAGATATAATATTTTTACCAGCGGCGCCCCAAAGACTCAGTCCGATTTTGTCTTCCGCTATGTGGGCTAGCTTTTCTCTCAACACAGCTTGCTTACTCCCACTGCAGCGTTTAAAGCGAAGTCGTGGCAGGTTTAAATGCGTACCCCAGAGGCTTAGTTCCCATACATGGCTTACTATTTATCTCTACCGTCGTTAGTCATTTTACCAATGGTTAGTTTTTAGTTGGAGAAATTTTTAGCCATTAGCGTCAACTAGTTAGATGTTTCAGTCACTGGTTTATTTGAGTAAACGTCTTTTTAATTTTTGAGTAAACACTTATTTCATTTGTCACAGTTTCTTTTTGTCGCCACTAGTATCCTTGACGTCAGTCAGTTTGTTAAGGTGTTATAATTTCGGAGCTTGTGTTACGAAATTTTGATTGCAGTCTTGAGTTTGTTTTTTCTCTGCAGTTACTTCAGCCTTTCAACTTTTCACCCGTAAGCTTTGCTTGCAATTTTCAGGACTGAGGATGCGTAATTTTACGTGAAATCGATTTCCTATTAAAAATGTGCTGATCGATTCCTTGCTTACACCCATCGTGGAAAGTACATACTTGAATAGAGATATTTGCAAGTTTGAATCATCGCAAAAAGACGAAAGCAGATGGCAGTCGACTGTTTCCTCGAAAGCATACAGAAACACCAGTGCTTTTAAGTGCCCTCTTGGAATTGATAGCTAATCAGGGTTATCGTCTGCGTCCAGAAACGATCTCACATTTCACCACTTTTGCGGACCTTTCGTACGCTACGCATGTTTGAGACTGTTTTCCGCGATAGTTCACTTTATCCGAAACAATTGTCTATTTTGTCTGCTATGGCTGATCAGCACATGCGCTGACCGCACTGGCTACATTATCAAATTTTTTAGCATGATAGAACTGTTGCACGAGCTCCAAAACAGCAGTTTTTAACATTAAGCATTCAGGAATTTCATAATGTCTCAGCAGGGGAAAAGAAAAAAAAAATTTCTGGACTTGTATACATAACAAAAAATTGAGTCTTTTTGCGTACTTTACGCGCATTCTCAATTCTTGTGTAGCAGCGTTGCCAATTTGGATTTTTTATGCCAGATTTTGAAATCCTAGATTTTTTAGCACCATTGTTTTTTTTTTTTAATAAAAAAGCCAGAAAAATCTGGCGTTTTTCTGGCTTATTTTCACTCGGATAGGCTTGGCTCTGGCAAAACATTGTCTGAGCTGTATATTCATTACAAATCTCTTGCGATGAAGGTCTATTACCATGCAGGGTGCACAGAATATTGCAAAACTTTTACTTTTTCTGTATAAATGATCGATGTTATTGCTGAAAAACAAATGCAGGACAGTGTAACTATGGGGAAAGAATATGCTTCTAAAGATTGGACTTGTGTTATATCGATGTTTTTGACAAGTTCTAATGTCTATTTTGTGTGTGGTTGTGCATGTTTTATGTGTATATGCCTCAAAACTGCCATCTGGGTTTTTCTGGCTTTTTTGATAAAGACAGGTTGGCAACCCTGTTGTGTAATTCAGCAAGATTCGATCTTGCATGCCGGGGTGTGCGCCAGCTAGTCCGGCCGCACACCTATGCTCGACTGCTCGTATTCGAGGAGATTATCAGCACAGCCTCATTTTGCAGTTGTAAATAATTTACAATTATTGCTCTGACGCAGTGATGAGTGTGTTTTACTCCCCTTTGCGGCAGTTATGAACTCCTGTGCAGTCCCGTCGCCATGGGGGGCTTTGGTGGGCTTAGCCCCCTCAAACAAGGCTCCAAACCCTCCCAAATTGAAACATGAAACACTATAGATCAGTGTAGTTTTTGTCAATTTTTAGAATGTCAAGCCCCCCCTATTAAAAACTCTCTGGCGACGGTTCTACTCCTGTGTCGCAGCATTGAGTTTATTTTCCTCCGATATCGTAACTCGGGGCGCTGATAGTTTATATTCAGTGCAATGACACATAAATTAAATATGAGTGCGTTTAGAAGAATATACATATTATGTCAACAAACTTCGCCAAAACGTTGGTTTGGAAACATGAATATGACGTCAAATTGTGACGTCACAACAACCGCACACCACAAGCAAATGATCAACATACGCCACTGAATGAAACCCCCCGTAAAATTTTTCTGCGTACGTCACTGACAGCAAATATAGCTTTGCACTTACAGTAGTGCTCACTAAGAAGCCAGAAGTAAACTTTTACGATAAAGACGTATTCCCACAAGCCTGGAGAGACGTATTCTAACAAATTCACATCTTTTTATGTTGTGTAAAAAGAAGCCTGCATAAGAGCCGGTTGATTAAGCTATTCACTAGGGCACGTTGATCACAGTCTCACACTAACAATGGATTTTTCAAATTTGTGGAAGCACTGCTATAGATTTACTCATGCTCCTTTTTACACAGTATAAAACTATACGTGGCTTATCGTTAGCAGAAGTCATTGTCTCACAGCATTACTTGCCAAGATGTCTGTGTTCAACAGTCCCATGCAGGGCTCCCATTCAATGATTTCAAATAAACCCCGAGCCCGACCGCACACCAAAAAAACCACATTCATACAATAAATACCCAGAAAGCTGGTGTTACGAACAAAAACATATGAGTGTGCTTATTTTAATTGAAACGATAATCAAATCCAAATTTAATTATAGTTCCTCTTCCAAATTTTCTTCTGCAGCCCTAACATTGACATCTGGATGACCTTTTTGCTGCTAAAGACGTTCTTCATAACACTGCTAACATACTCCGTTGGTGATATCTCTCAATAATTGTAGGAGTACATTTGTTATTGAACTAGGAAATTTTATGAAATCTTGAACAGCAGCGGGATCTAAAATCCAATAAAAAAATACAATCCCAATGCCTTCTTCCTCAATCTGAAATTTGTTTTTTTAATTTATATACATAGAGAAATATCTAAATTTAAACAGTCACTCCTAACCCTTGTTTGACCAGTTTCTTCAACTGGCATTAGAAAGAATAACACCATATGCATAACTCCGACAATGATCTTAAATGAGGATATGAAACCGATTGAACACGTTCTGCTTCATCCGATATGCGTTCTTTCTCACCTGATGTGCGCATGCAAACACTTTAATATAAAGTTATTCTTATATTATTGAAAACATTGAAGTTGCTGGTGAATATATAACTTCGAAAGAAACAGATCAAACGTGATTTTTCATCATTAAATCTAGACACCGAGCTTGGTCGTAACGAGAGGGGGCAATGGGCCGCAATACCCCGGGCGCCGAATCACTATGGCGCGTTTGTTCCGAAAAGTACATTTGCTTCGGAAAGATCTCAGGTTCGAACATGGGGGTACCAGACTTGCTTCTTGTCCGGAGCGCCATCTAACCTCGTTACGCCCCTGATACCCAGGTCGACTAATAAAGCAGATCTGGTTGGAAAAAAACTCGCAGTGGGAGCCTTATGGACTCATGCGCAAGAACGCCTTCTACCGTAACTTGAAGAGAAATTTCGAAGATTTATTGCCGTGTTATTGTTGCGCAATAAAGGCCAACAGTAGAACAGTCCGTTAACGGGGTTCGCAACCTGCCTCTACAGGCACAGCAGAGGGCGCAAGCGAACTGCAATCTCATCATTTCATGGCACCAGAACAGTGAACCTGGCTCTTGTCCAGTGTGATTCTCAGTATCACATACCGGCAAATAAACTGTCCTTGCAACAATTAAGCGAAGTACTCGGAAATTAGCTGCTAACTTCAGGTTTTCAAAACCATTTTGGTTCTTAATCCCAATTTCCAAGGGGACAAATGCCCGTTTTGCCCCCCCCCCCCGTGCGGACGCCCATGAACACACACACAGCGTACATTGTGCGCTATTCGCTCACAGAGCTCAGAAAAACTCCTAAGGTCCGACACAAATTTCACTAGAGGGCGATGCTACCGACAAATAACGCAACTGGAAAAAGTTTCCTGAACATCCTCATAATAGCTTTAGAAAAGTGAGCGGACTGTAGCAGCACCCCAGAAAAGGTAAGCGTTTGAGCAGTTAACTGGCCTATAGAAACCTGCCGTTAACCGCCATTTTAGCGCCCCATGGGTGGCCCATGCCATTTCAGCATCACATAACAGAAAAAATCTTAAAGTATCTGTATAGGGACCGATGCACAAAACATTAAAGAACTAATGCAGTGCTTCTTTACCGAATAAATGGTTCACCCCAGGGTGAATGAAATCTTTGCAAGGGTGAATGAAAGAAGTGGGGTGAATGAAGGGTGAATGAACTTTCTGTTCCTATATTTTGTACCCTCTGGTAACATGCATTTGTCTTGCTTGTTTTACCCAAAACACATCAGCAAACGTGAATAAACTGACGAACTTCAAGCCTTCTAGCTTTGCGTCTTCAGCAGTCAGCAACTTTGCACTTCAGAAAAAACGTACTATGGTGCAATTAACTGTGTCCATGGGCGTGCGCAGACATTTATCTAAGGAGGGGGCAAGGTCGACATGTTGCTTATGTTTCAGATTGCTGACGATACAATGTAAATAGATGTTCACAAAACGATTTATCCTTTCTGCCGTCTGCACCACATGGAAAAAGCCCCATGTTACAGCAACAGTCACAAAAATGCGCTTCGTTGAGTTATTGTTATTGTATTGTTTAACGTCTTCACTCCCACACTCAAAACGCTAAACTTTAAACATGCATCGCAGAAAAGAGAAAAACACAAATACACCAAAGAAGACGAAGATACGTACATTGCGGCAGTACAGAATATACGCTTGATGGCACTAATGCATTTACTGTACTTTGATGAAATACAAGCTTTTAAGGCACACGTTCTTTATGACGTTTGTAATTGGGTAACACCGGGAAAAAGCACAACCAGCTGCCTACATTTATTTGGAATTTTTATTGTGATGCAACGAAGCTGCTTCAAGCAGATATTTGTATACCAGTAATTAGATAGCTTGGAGAAGCTTAAATGGTTTGCTTCTGTGCTTAGTGAGCGCGTTAGGTCAAAACACAACATTAGCGGAATATGTTTTTATCCCACGGCACGATATTTTCAACTGGTTCACTTACACTAGTAAGTATAGTAATGTCTGGTAAAAAGCTTCCTGGTTAACCAAAGCTGCCAAAAGTTTCGACATATATGGTTGCAAGATTCAGAACTTAGAAGTTGACTCAGTGCCTACTGCCTATCTTGCTGACTCAAGAAAAGTCTTTTGCGAAGTTTGCGATAATGCAATCATAGCGAAACACTGTGAGCTTGAAAAGCATAATTCGTAGCGAAAGCACTCAGATAAGACTAAATAACTTTATGCATGGCCCCCAATGTAACACAAAGTTTTAAGTTACAAAGGCCAGACTTAGAAAGTTGTAGGGTTGAAGCCAGGCCCGTAACCAGGAGGGGGACCCACCCCTGAAAAAACTTTCGCCCACCCTGGAAAAATGTGCTGGAAATAGTTTAAAACTATTGGACATTATTTGAGGGCCCCTCTCAGAAAACTCTTCGCCCCGCCGGTGTCCCAAGATCATTGCTGGCCTGGCTGAAGCTATGCTCAGATTGTTTATCGCTGAACATTGTTCTACTGTATAAAAAGCATGCAAGCATTTGAAAGAGATCGTCAAGAACTGTGTGTCATACAAAAAAATGAGGTAAGCTGCAGTTACGTTGCTCAAAATGCTGACTGAAAGAAAATTGCGGCCCGAAACGTGGTGTGATCAAGATCGGTATCTTCAGCCCATGCTCATTGAGAGCGAGTGCAAGACCAAAAATAAAAATATTGCATAACTTCATAAGTTTCTTTTAATCATCCTAAAAATAGCAGATTTTTTAACAGAATTTCACTGCCTTTAGCATATATTAGATGAAAATTTGTGACAAGACTTTCAGCAGAATCTAGCAGTTTTTTGCGACACCATTTAGCGGATTTACCTCACAACCATCTAGCAACACTGGTGGTCAGCATGATACACTCATACTGTCATTTCACGATACGAACTGGAGAGAGCATGCAGTGAGTAAAGCTAGTAGCTTAATCCGGCACTGAGCAGGACATGCATCGCCAACTTCTTCCGGGGCATTCTGGACAGATGACCGAACCAACATAGTTGGTATCTCTCGTTTCGGATAAGTGGTTCGACAATCAGTGCTTTGCGAATTTCACAGCTGCGCACTTTGTCGCGAAGTGCCACACCGTGAATTCTTCAAAGACAACGGAGAGCTGGGTCATGACGGAGGCATTGCCTCCTGACCTTTCAAAATGGAAGCAACGGGGGCTGAGGTGCCTTTTGATAACAGTATCACTGGTTATTTAACGGTTTATCAAGACCAACTTGAAAAAATATATTGCAGCTTTTCGCCCACACAGAAAATTCAGAATGTTTTTTTTTTTATAATTTTTGTTATTATTTTTGAGGTCAACATTGTTGCTGAACAAAAACAAGCACATTAGGTAACGCTTTTTTTGTTTTTTTGATAAGTTTCCATTGCCCTCAACTCTTATTTTTCCTGCCGTATCGTTGTTCCGGCGTTAGAACTCTTCGCACAATATCTGTGCTTCAAGTTCAAACTATGAAAATATCTGTGCGTCTACAACAAACCCCTCTGAGCCTTGATTATCTACGCAACAAACAGATTCAGTTTCAATAAACTAACCCAAGACTTTTTGTTCTGAAGGCCTATTTTTTGCTGTGGAATTGTCCTTCTATTTCTACGTCTTGCAGTCAAGGTTGTTTTTCCACTAAATCAAAAGCCTTCCCGATCAGTTTTGAAAATTAAAAGTCCTGCGGCTGATCCAATTGGCCAATAAATTCTTTTTTCTTGGAATTCGTAAACAACGTGCTTTCATTCAGCATGCTTTGCAGATACCACAGTTCATGTATCAAAACTGAAATACATGAAGCAAATTCCCACAAATAGTTTCAACTAATTTGTGTAAGAGCTGAGACCTGGGTTTGGGCAGCTGAAGAGTTAAAACAAACCTGGGGTGTTTCCGCAGGACCTTTGTTGAATGATTAGAATTGTTTTGTGTTTCACTGAACCAGAAGCATGTGTGAAAACCACATGGGATTTATTCTGCGCATTTTGTTTATTGTTTGCACGTATACATATTCGCATGATCATTGATGCACATTCATTGCAGGCGGTAGACCATAAACAAGATAAAACATGTTCCATTTGGATGTACGAAGGTCATTGTAAAAATACGCAGAAGCTCTCTGTCAAGCTGATCGACGGGGACTCCATCCAATATCCCAATCAGCCTGCACCAAAAGTCAAGAGTTGCATAAGGATTTCCTTGCAGTGGTTTTAAATATGATGGTTGAGCTCCAAATGTAGCGTTTCTGGCGTTTTGGAAAAAGACAGAGAGGTCACTTATCATTACAACGTAATCAAAAGCATGCCTCAGTAAAATATGTAGTAAAAATCGGTTTCGCCTTGGTAGAAAATATCCAAGTCTGTCCGTTTCCCTTTAACTTGTTTATCCCACACTCCCAACTAGTAACACTTATTACCACCAATTATATTGCAAAATTTCCAAAAATTAAAGGTTTCCAGTCGTTTTACAACTAACTTGAAATAATGTTAGAGATGATGATCAGAAAACGACTGAATGCAGGGTTCAAAGTTTTCAAAAACGTATCACGCAATAAAGTTATCATTCCCACAGAATGTCAATGTTCCTCTTTTTGGAACCATACACACGCCATAGGATAACTGACCACGTCCTGCACATCCCGTGCGGTGGTGAAATTCACAAATGTAGCAATAAAAAATCTACAGTACTAATGACATTTGGTATTTCAATAATGATACAATGCACTGCAGAAGAAAAAACACTGCACCGCGTTTTATGCCATCCCGCACTGATTGTCTTTTCGAAATGAATATGAATGTTGCAAAAACTGCACTGAAATCATAAAGCTTAACATTTTGGTAAATAATGGCTGTGACTGTGAAACCGTGTATTCTTAGAAGCTGGCTTCATGTGCTTTCTAAGCTGTTAAAAGGTTAAGTTAAACGTTTTCTCAATCTGGAGACCTTAAAGGCAGAGAGCGCAGATAATTTCTAAAAGCGTTGAAAATGAACGTTTATTTGTTGCCGCTGTGACTGGCAACGTTACAAATAAGTGCAACAATGTGTGACTGTGAATGTTTGAGAAAAAGACACAATTGGAGTGTCTCTAGAAGGTTTAACTTGCAGCTCAGAGTTGGGTTACTGGCTCAGGGGCTATGAGGGGGGTACCAGCAGGTATATTGTGTAAAAAATTACTTGTGGTCTGCTGTGTCACAAACTCGACTTGTTGACCTAGAAAGATTAAACATTGAGTCTAGCATTGCCAGATAAGTTGATTTTGATAGTGTTATTAAAAATTTTGCGAATAAGAACACCAGAAAATCGCTTATATAATAGTTAAATGATTTTTTCCTAGATTAGATTTTACTACGAACACTTAAAAGCCATGCATAAAAAATGGTAATACGGTCACATTTCTTGAGTACCGTAATGTTTTAACGTAATGTTTCATATGATCAATAAACGAGCACTTCTTGTTGAAGTATGATGCACATTAATTAACCTCAATTTTTATTTATTTCAAAATAATTTTGCAAGTCTTAGAGGTCCCAAATGGGTTTTGTTCCGCCTAAAAAAATTTCTCTTGGAGGTCCTATACTGGCTCACTGCACCAAGTAAATATCCATTTGTCATATTCTGCTCTCAAGATTAACGATCGAAGAAGAATCAACATCAGATTTCACACAAAATCACCATGGCTATTTGATGACTAGCAATGGTTTGCCTGCTAATGATTTTTTATATTTGCTCTCTGAAACTGTAAGAAATGTGATATTAACAAAGTTTGTGTGCTGCGCTGACAGTGACTTGCTGTACATTTCAAAGTTGAATCTCTTCAACCTGGCTTCGCACACCAACTAGCCACAATGCCAACCGTGCTGTGAGAAACATTGCGTTGCTGCATAACACTCCATTGCGTGGTGCGCTTGGGTTTGATCATGTCGTGACCAAGTATGTTTCTATTTGGTTCGGCAATACTTCATGCAAATAATCCTCTCAAAAATATCTCATCTGAATTTGTACTCGTTTGCAAGTAAGCTGCGCCCTTGCATTTCATTCAGGCTACAGCTCAGCTCGTGTTGTCCGCATTAATTGACAACTTTGCTAACAAAGTTGCATGCTTTAGTCGTATAGTATTGCACCCAATCGCAAAAACTCACATGAAACCTTGGTCAGTGAGAGAACACGACACTACACGAGTCTGACTGTTCCTTCCGTTTGTTTTCGAACAGTTGAGATTGATATAAAACACCAACGAAAAATCTTAACAAGTTTTTTCGGGGGGGGCATGGCCTCTTCGGCTCTTTGCTTTTGACTCACGTTTAGCTTGCTGTTGTTGAGATGGAAGACTGCCGAAACCGTTTATGTAGTTTTGAGATTTAGCTTCCAAGTCTGGAAGTGTTCATCTGTGGTTGCCATGCCCTTGCTCAGCACCCCTTCCACTGCCTACCAATCTCCATCAGCATGCATGGTTGCTAGGTCGTCAACATATGCATACTTTCTGGAGACGGTGTTTGGCAGGTCTGGTTTCAGGCGCCTGAGGGCGGCAGCAA
>Ga0210059_1001039_pt1 | contig 40160 bp, 25 predicted proteins | sample Ectturendosymbi2_FD_188042 | JGI IMG/M metagenome (GOLD analysis project Ga0210059, IMG submission 188042) | Ecteinascidia turbinata endosymbiont from Florida, USA - Sample 2 (SPAdes) (version 2) | ecosystem: Host-associated > Tunicates > Ascidians > Unclassified | place: Key West, Florida... | reverse complement strand
GAGTTTTGAGAAGAACATGTACAAACCGCAAAGTGTCTGCTACACAGGTACGCTTTCTCCAGTGAATATCGTAACAAGACGAGTTGAAACCGATAACAACGTGCTATTGCAGGTAAGAGACGAATCGTCCTTTCACGGCCTGATATTGTTTGCCATTCAGTTCGAGTAGATCAGAAACGTACTGGAATTTCTCTTTCAAAATCTCAAAAGCGCCATCGGTAGTTGTTTCGATATACTGCATTTTGTCATGAACTGGGCACTGTGGGCGGGCGTTTGCAAAACATTTCAGTGGTTCAAAGTTGGGCACGTGTGCATCGTTCTGCAACGGTCACAGTGAGCGTTCAGCTCTGTTTTGCTAGTTGTCGGCAACATCAACCACCCGCGATGTTAAGTTTGGTGGAAAGATTTGCCTGTGCAACGTTTTTTTCTCCTATGCTCTGTTCAGAATTTTAACATCACCACTATCCAATCTTTTGAAAACTGTGTTTGCAAAAAGCCAAGCTGAAGGTTTAGAATTCACCTCTTTTGCATAACTTTGCCGTCGCACACACCCACTTCTAACCTTTATCGTGCGCTCGAAGTGACACTTGATTTCTTTTTTGTTGTTTTTTTTCTAAAATCGTTTGGGTAAGTAAAACGCACAAAAATGCGTTAGTTACGACCGGTAAGTTTCCATGAACTTTTGTTCCAACCGATCCAAATGTGCTACACGTTTAACGTTGTTCCACTCTCACTCACATGTCCAAGCAGATTCAATTCAACACAAACTAATAATTTCACTGTAAAATCTGTTAAAGGCGTCTTTCACAGTTTTGATTCGTTAATTGCGTGTTGGTGCAACGACTATCTTCAAAATATTCGCAATAGCATCTGTTGACAACTTAACTTCACCGCTCTGACCCTGTATCGTCTTTTCAAAAACAACTGAACGCATCGTCACAGGTTTGGAGATAGTTGTACGCACTCGCCACCAGCGGACTGTGCATCACGGCACCCTTTGCATCGCCTTGTTCGTCGTAACTTCCAACGTCGTCGCACTGTCGCCAGTGGCGTTGATGATCAGTGGCAAGATGATTTGATTGACTGCCAAATCCGAAAATGTTCAATAGCGGTCACACGTTCATGTTGATTGTCGTTGAAAAGTTTGCAAACTTTGCATGGGCTGAGCCGCTGAAGAGCTAAACAGACAAGTCTATTCCCAAAGCCTTTGCAAAAATTCTAAACAGGGACTGGCTGAAGACATTGTTTTTGTAGACGGATCGTGGTCTCGAGTTTGCCAAGCTTTTCCAACGCTGCCCCAAGAAGAAACAGATTCACTTTTCAACTGCACAAAATCAAGAAACAGAACCTTCCATCACCGAGCGAATGATCAGAACGCTTTGGTCTCGAATCTGGCGATACTTCACTTTCAAAGACGTCGACGTGCTTCCAGATTTTCACGATCCTACAGTGCAACATTTCATCGCAGCATAAAACGAAGTCATCACCAACGGCTATCGCACAACCAACTCGCGATTGTGCAGCAAATCGGTCATCTCTCAGCAACGGCGTAGTCCAGCTCTCGTCTCGTTATAAACAAATTTTCTTGCCACCTCTAAAATTTATTTTTTCGCAACGCAAGTACTTTTGTGTTCGTTTGTTACTTGAAATCGCTTTCAAGTCTGTCGTTACATCACCTTAGACAAACTTCTGTTTCAAATCTGTGTGGTCCTACTTCATTTCGTTTCAGTCAACACGAGAATTTTTTTGTAGTTTACCTTGGTAATGAAATGTCGCTTACTGTATACCTCAGAATCACGGACTCTTTTTTCTTATGACTCTTTTTCTTATCTTTTTTCTTATGACTCTTTTTTCTTATCACAACGAAAGCGATTAATTTACGTAGACGCTAACTTTGTAAGCATAATCGCACCAATGTTATACATTTTGAGCCTCTTGACTCTGTTTATTCCGACTAAGCCGATGGCGGTTACACAACTTCCTTTTTCCATGAACCGGTGAATACCGTTATTTAGAACCACGAATGACAGTATTTGTCTTTTCTACAAATGACCATAGCGTTGTTTGTTATCATACCCGTTTTGTTTTCGTAGGTACCTTCAAAAAAGCGGTCACAAACCCCACGACAAAGTTTTGCAGTCGTGACAAACCAATGTTTGGCGTTCGAAAATTTTTGCGTAATTTACAGCGTGTGAGGTTTGCCATGAAAATTTTCTCCAACCAGCGCTTCTGGTGCGTTTGTAAAACTTTTTAGTGTGGCATCAACCAGTTGTAGATCCGATCACTATCCAATCTTTGGAAAACTGAATTTACAAAAAGCTACTTCAAAGGTTTAGCAGCCACCTCTTTCGCATTACTTTACCTTCGCGCACACCCACTTCTAGCCTTTATCATGAGCTCGAAGTGTAACTTGATTCTTCTTCGTTTTTTCTAAAATCTTTCGGGTAAGCAAAACCCACGACCGGTATGTTTTTCATCAACTTTTGTTTCAACCAATCCAAATGTGCAAAACGTTGTTCCACTCTTACTCAAATGTCCAAGCAGAATCAATTTACCACAAACGAATTATTTCACTGCAAGATCTGTCTACAGCGTGTTTCTCAGTTTTGATTCGTTAATTGTGTGTCGGTGCAACTGCTGTTTTCAAACTATTTGCAATAGCATATGTTGATAACTTAACTGCACCGCTGTGACACTGTCTCGACTTTTCAAAAAACAAACTGAATGCAACGTCACAGACCTGGGAATTGATAAAGTTTCACACAATCACCACCAACGGACTGTTCGGCGTCTTTCTCGAAAACAGGGAACGCAACGTTCTGAAATTGGGCATAGCTGCTGTTCAGTTCTCTTCATCTTGCAGGAAGACCGGACCAAAGTTAACGCTGATACCTGTGTCAGCATGCGCTTAGAAAGATGGACGAACGTTTTCATCACAAGAAGTAACAAACGTTTAAAAATTCGAATGCTTCAGTCGCATCATCTTATCAGCAACACCACTTCTTGTTCACGAATCCAACCGAGAGTCAAAAATCATAAACAGTGCAACTTCATCTCATGTACGCCGTTAATTTCACGCGATTTGAAAAACATTCCTGGTTTTCATTACGACCTGCAGTGCGAGCAACACACGACAACCAGTTATGTTTTGTAAAGACTGACAATGCATTTGTCCATCTCCATTGCAGTACACAATCTATTACGAAAAAAGTGCTGTCTTTTCACCTTGTTCTTACACTTCGCCTTCATCAATATCGGACTGGTCGTGTGAAACGAAAAAAAGTCGATTTGTATAAATACCCTTTATCTGCGTTGGTGTGCGTTTTGTTTAAGAAATATGGACGAGCGTTTGCATCACCCGGTCACGTGCGTTGTGACAACCCAGCGAATTGCGGAAAAAACGAATTTGTTGCAAAATTTATCCAGCATGTGAAGCAAATGATGAAACCTACACCGCAAAGAATCGTTTGATGTTACGGCGAGCGGCAGCGGCGTACTGTACCCACCTGTCACTGGTTGCAAAACGGCGTATCGATTATCAAATACGCCACCGGCCCTACGATTTCGGCACTGGAAATTCATCACAGAAGGTAAAACATTGTACGTGATATTTATATTTTCATTCATTTTCGTATTTTAGCCTTCTTATATTTTCGAGCTTCTGCAACGCCTAGGCATTTCATGTTGTAATCTGATAAACAAACATCCACACCGCTGTACGACAGATGATGGTGCAGAACTTTACGTTTACGTCAAAATATACACTGCGATTCGATGCAAGGGTAAGTCTGGGCGCGCCACCCAATTAAATCCTGCGTTGTTGATTGCAGTTTCGTCACGGGTTCGTAATTACGCAATAGAAAAGAGATCGATCTGAACAGTTAAAAATCGCGCAGTGGGCGATCTATAACATCCATTTCTGTTTAACTAGTCAGCAACGTCGACCGTCGGCGCCAGTGACGTCACAATTTGATAATTGTGAAAACTTGACATGTCTAGACACGCTCACCCTTGCAAGCTACGCAAACTCCAATATATGCAAATAATGAAATGAACGAAAAAGTCGTCCTTACTTCTGAGTCGAAATCAGTGGTAGTCCTGCCTATAAACAACCTGCGGTGACTTCTACTCCAATTCTGCACCTAGTGAGAAGTAAGTAACTGCATAAAATGTGCAGGTCGGCCACGTTCATTCGCAGTGATAGTAGTGACCCAGAAGTTCGCATCATTTGCCAGAAGCAACACCCTGTCATGGTAATTTGCAGTGCTATTTTAAATAAATGTAGTGATTCAGTTTGCTAGTTTTTTTTATAGTTCGAAGTCTTTTCTTTTGCTCGCTTGTAGTTGGAAGTGTATTTTGCTCTGAGCTTAAAACGTGAATGTTTGCAGGTTATGTTTGGGCTAGCTGCATGTGCATTGACATGCTTATTCCTGCTATTTCATGCATTTGGGATTGTTACTTACAGCTACCTCATACTCGTAGTGTAACACACCCCACATACGAGGAAAATAGTTACACTTGACACAACTTCCATTCTACACATTTGTAAGTAGCTGAGACTCAGTAAATATCTTCACTGCATGTATTGTATGTCATTGGTTACATAAAATTTAGTGATATTGTAAAAAAATTCTCAAATTTCCATAAATATACAATGAATTTCGGCAAGTGAGTTAAGTGGTTAGCTTGAGATCATACTTCAGCTCAGCCCATAGTCGAATCCATGAGGTGTATTGTATACGGCCTTCACCTCGATGAATAAATTGCCCAAAACACATTTGAAACTCTTGTTGCACGTCTTTTCCCACAGGATTATTCTTTTGCTAACTGGTTGGTGCTGGCATTCAAAGGTCCGCTGTTGGGCAAGCATTAAATCTGTTGTTTTCAATCCACAAGTCATCCAGTTTTGAAACTTATCTTCAATTCGTAAGTCATCTATCAATAAATTACCGTATGTGTAAACAAACATGTTGTAGATTCTTTCGTTAATAATAATGCCACTCTCCATCCGATGCTGGCCAGGATCGCACGTCGAATTTTTTGTCACTGTGGCCCCTGGTTGGGAAAGATACCGCAAACCTAATCCACTTCATGTTTTCGATACTCAGATTACTATTCTAAAACCAGTTTATCTTCTTTCATTGGCAGTCACTGGTATGGCTCTTTAAAACAATTTTCGCACAAACCGCATAACGCTGGCGATGCAAGATTATTGCAGCAGTGCATGCGGCAGAGGGGTTCTCCACGGTTCGGGGCTTCGTGCTTGTCACTACAGTGCGCCCCTGCTTGGGTTGCCACAACTTTCCTCAAGTTTTCAACAGCGGCTGGTCCAGCGTGTTGCGCATAAGTGTCGTAGCAGCCTTGACAGAAGTTCAGCTTGTCTGGATGAGCCAAGTACATACACCCAGCCGTTTTGCATTTAGTTGGGTTAGATTCGTGCGTGACTTGCAAGCCTTCAGCTTCGTCAACATCAAGCATGGATGTAACCGCATAGTCCTGCAACACAAAACTACGTAACGAATCTGCGCGGTACGAGGCAAGATAACGTAAAAGTTGGCTTTGTGAAGGATACAACAGTTCCTCTTCGCAATGATAATATAAGTTTTTATACGGTTCAGTGAACCATCACATCGAACCATGCATCAGGCAAAAAGTCATTCGAGTAATTTTATACAATTGACCGAAACACTGCTTCTTCCAAGTATCCATCAACAGGCATCAACGAAAATTTTGCAAAGAGATGAGCCAATGGATCATTCCCTATCAGACCATTCACACACTCCAGGTCGATCTCAGATTACCTTCAAGCATTGACAAAAAACGACACATTTTAATCTAAATATAGACGCACCAAAAACTCCAGTTCAGTATATTACCCACGCAAACCTTTCCCTTGTTTACGTATCTTATAATGCTTTTTTACAAGTCGAACGAAAATAACGAGCTGAAAATTAGTCTTTAGATCAGAAGTGCACAACTCAGAAGGCCAATGTAGAGATTTCGTTGTGGTATGACAGAACGACAAGGTCGCAATTAATATTCGAGATCGAGCTTTCAGCATTTTCTATAATTGAGAAAGCTCTCGCGGGCCGCAAGAAAAGTTTTTGTGGGCTGCATGTTGTGCATGCCTGGTTTAGATAAAACAGTTACTATTGTTTGTTTTTTTGTCACCAGAAAAGGGGCTCTTTACGAATACTTTTAGATTTTGATGCTCGGATTTTTGTTTTATCGAAGGACAAGCACATATTTCTGAATGATATAAATGCTTAAAAATTGTTATAATCAATAGTTGTGTTGTCAGCGAATGCTATGCATCCTGTAGTCAAGACTTTTGTCAAACTTAGAATATATTAAAACGCTCTTTTGAGCAAATGTGGAAGTTTGACTAACATTCCACGCATTATACTATTTTAAACAAACTATATCACAATTGATACTTTTTGGCAAAGGGTACTTTTACTTACTATGCATAATTTTAATCAGTCGAATTCTCTGAAGACGTCCAAGGGGAAATTAAGTCATTATCAACCGATTTGCAGTCTCCCTACAAAGAACACATTGCCACTACCACGGCTGGAAAAAAACGCTGAAGTGGTCACAGCGCACTCTTTCATGGTCTTCTTGGGCCTGAGTGGGTAACGCAGAATCAGCAGAGAAACAACACGAAAATAAAACACTGGCAGTAAGTTCCATCAAAATTTTCTGACTCTTTAAAACGGATGTTTTACGCTTCTGGTTGTAATATGAACGCTTGAAAATCAGTACAACCGGATTTTGAGAGGTAGGAGTGGGTTTTCAGCCAAAGCACGTCGGCGTTGGTTTACAAGATGCTGGTATTTCAGTGGTATTGAGCTGGTGTGAATAGCGCCGAATGTCAAATGTCACAAAATATGAATTGACCTTAAATCTATATCTTAAATCGTTTAACTATGTAATGCATACATTTTTAAATTCAAAAGCAGAAAATTGTAACAGTTGGGGATAGGCCAGCAATTACTACCATAGCCTCTGTATTATGAACACCACATCGCAAGACAACATTTGAAAACGACGTTTTCCCGACTGAATATTGCAGATAAATCTTTTCATTATTCATTCCAGGCATTACCGCGCATTCGATAATAAAAGGAACCTGGATTTATTTTCGGCCACTGACCGAAAAAAAATAAGTAAATTCGGTCATAATGTCCGAAAAGGCAGGCTAGTGAATACTGTTACGGCGAGTTTTTAATACTATCACGGGACAAATGACCAAAATATCTCAGCGAAAAAAAATAAAAGAAACTACGACGCACATAAGGACCATGACTGAAACGTTCAGTAAAATTAGATAAACATTTGATACTACTTCAAAACCTAAATACGGTAGATCAGTTTGCCATATTAGACCACGTGTCCAGCTTTTAATTTTAGACAAATCAACCAACTTATTCGAAATTTTAGCTGCTTTTAAATATTATTAAAATAGATATTTTGACAATTCTTCTTCTGTTTTTGTATTCACTATGATTGATTGCTATTTTTCTTTAGAATATATTCAGGATTTTGCAAGCAAATGTCTTACGAGAAAACTTAAGTTGGAGCAAGCAGACACCTTCTATTTATACGGGCGCACCAAAAACATCTCACGGCGCGTGATTTGGTATGCAACCATACGATATGTGTTTCCACGCTATAATTTAAATGACAGAGGTCAAACGATCTGCAATTTGTTCCCAACATGACTTCAATCCAACTTAGAAGCATTCGTTGTGTTTTTTTTAGGTTGGAAAACGCTTAGCTCGATTGCAGCATGCACACAATTAGGCTGAGTCGTACTCACCCAAGAAGGTTGGTTTGTTTCTTTCACGGCAACGTACATTGGCAACTTCACATCAAGCACCCAGCCTCCGTACCGTTTGCCAAGTTTGAAGTTTAAGGCGTCACCAGGGGTTCTATCATAACGCTTGGATACAGACGGTCTTGCAGAAATTTTCAGTGTGAAGTTTTTCACAGAAACCTGAGTATCTCGTTCCCGGTACAAAGCGATAAACACCTGGTGAAAAGAAAGCACACACTGAACAACGCTGTGACTTATTTTGAAAAATTTAAATTTTAGATCAAACAAATCGCTGGAACTCATATGTTTCGTTACATGAGCAACTTTTGGCCCCAAACACTGCCACAACGGCGTATATTATGGATAAATCTGCAAAATAAGCACGCATGAGCTAAGTTTTAAACAGATCTCATCGCGTGAATCCAACACTTTCGTTTGACTGAGATGCCATTCTTGAAGTAAAGAACCAAGATTAAAAACTGAAATTCTAAGCGATGAAAGCTCATTTTTCACTCTTTCCCAACTTCCTATCATATTTCCTCACGTTTCGCACTATTACGATAGTCGTTTACAAAGGTACACAAATCATGGGAACTTTTTCATTTTTGCAGAATCTGAATAAATTGGTTTTAACCTCAACCTCATACGCCGATCTGGTTTCCATCGCTCCGTCAACCCATGATAACCTCTGTGTTACCACTAATTACACTATAAACCTTAGTGGTAATTACTTCATCAAAGCCACTAATAATTTGGTTTGAAATTTACCATTTTTTCAACTCGCTTTGCAGCCTCCGCTCAGGGTAGATATAACTACTCATAACCACAATCAGCTGTCAAAAAAAAGAAAAAACGGACTGACCCCGCTTGAATTTCCGATCAAAAGTTACCTATTTAACAAAAGCAAATTGAAGGCAAACAAAGGAGTTTGCAATGAGCTCTTTATATAAAACTGATGCCCTCCACCAGACGTAAAAGCAGTGTTTAAGCTGACTGTTATTTTCAGATAAAGTAGAACTTCTTGTGTTGAAGCACATTTAACTTTATTAATTGATAATCGTAGAAAAAGCAAAACATCACAAGACCCCAGCTCGAGTCATGTGCATGTAAATACAAAAAATTTATTGTTGCACAAAACGCGTACCAGCTAAAGCAAGCATGCAGCGAGACGTTTGTTCACAGAACGACAGATGATGCAAGTCACTGAAAAACTTTACCTTTTCTCCCTCTTGTTCTTCTGAACTACTCGTGGCTGCATTAAAACCGTGAAGTTCATACTCTGATTTTACGATAGCAGAGCAGTCTGGAATGGACAGCTGATGTTCGACCCTCAACTCAGCAGTTCCATTCGCTGCATGCTCAGGTGCATTGAGTGTAGATACGGTCTTTTCATGTGCTTGACTTACGTTATTTTCGGTTGTTGCTGAAACATATCAAGGTATCATGGAACTTGCCAAATGGCCTCGCATTTAAACTAGTCGTTACTGCATATGCTGGAGCAGCAGCTATAGTGCACGTAAAGATTGGAATTTATGACGTTTTTGAGCTTGCGCTGACAGTTGACAAAATAGTTTATCGAAATAAGCGTGCAGTAAGACGCACATAAAGGGTTTGATTCCAGTTACTATGCTTTATCCAAACTCTTTACACAAGACAGAACTTCGAAAGCAGCAACTGGGATTTTTATTGTTAGAACCGAGACCTTAATCATGCAGACAGATGAGATATTATACGTATTCAGTGGGGCAACTGATGTACTTGAGGAACATTAAGAACGATACTTGTTAGACACTTAACGTGACTCTGCCATTTTGGTAGTAAAACTCATGAAGGAATTTGTTTTGAAGGTCAGAACTTTCAGACGAGATTCTCGTTTGCAGACTAAGGTTCAATGAAACGCAGTTGTTGGACCACAACGCAAAACTAAGTTCACAAACGATCACAGGAGGCAATTCGTGGTCCGTCAAGCTAGCGATGACAGAGTTTTGCAAACATAGTAAAAACTGAATGCGCATATCCACTGTCTTTAAAAGCGTTTTTAGGGACCGAAACGGCCCCTGAAATTTTTCCAACGGTCTCTCAAAATACAGAACCTCTCTGCACAACCATCGGCAAAATGCACTAAAATCTCGCTTCATGACAACCCTTGCTACTGTATTCAGATTAAATAGTTGCGGTCTTTCAAAATGTCTTGACGATCACCAAGGTCAAACCTTAAAAAATGTTCGGATATCAATAAACACTCGGAGAATTTCTATTGCCACTTACGGGATTCAAAAATGAGTTGAGGACTTTCTAAGAAGATTCTGTAAAAAAGAGAAACATTTGATGATAAACGCGGGTTGAATATTCCGCACTTGTAATGTTGGAAAAAAATTGAGAAAGTAGCCAAAAACTGTCAAGCTGACTTTGGCACTAAATTTGAAAAAGCAACCATTTGCATTTGCGCCATGAAATGACAAAAGAACGTCATTGAGAGCAAAAATCCAGATGACTTTGCAAAGCAGGCAGCACTTCATTCAAGCATGATTTCAGAGATGGCAACAGGTTACGAATGATCATTAACATTGGACCAACCTTAAACCGAAAGAAATCTTCTTAAACCAGGTGCTAGCGACCGCAATCAAATCGTCGCAAAACCACGAAAGCAATTTGTCAAAATCGTCTAAGTTTACAACCAGAAAACAAAATGGACTTCTATGCGATTATGATGAATGGTCCGCAGCAGTGGGCTATCAGTGCCACTTCATCACACGGGGCAACTGAGCACTGAGCAACAGCAAAACAGACATTCAACATGGCACTTTTGCAAGATTGGTTATCTCTGACATTCAACGAAAAATTAAAAGAGATTTGACATGAAACATGTTGAACAAATTTGCTCGACAGTAAAAACCAAATCCTGCATCGCTATTTTAAATTCGGAAAGCGCCCACATCAGCTTTTGTCCGGAACTAGGTAATTGGCCAGTGCCATAAAACGCACGGCATGTTTAGACAGAGCAATTCGCATATAAGTACACACAGTCTGTTAAATGATACAATGTCAGAGCACGTACACAAGCTAGCAAAATGAAATCGATTCCTGGTGGGATAAAACGAAGGGCTTGATAAACCGTCCTTCCGGCGTTTCTAGACCTGCGCGTTATGTTTTGTACGAGTGTTCAAAGACTTGTAGTCATCGTGGCCGCGTACACTTTCCCACGGAGGATGATGGACATTGGTGCCAGCAATACACTTGTTACAACGTACTGAAGGTACAAAGCTAGCATAAACATTGCCTTTTCTTAGAAACTCGTACAGAGACATAAAAAATATCAGCAGTTGAGTACGAAAATTACTGGCAGTACTGATGGACGACCGAAAATCTAGTTCAGTTCCGTTTACACGGTTTTGTACTTTTATCGGAGTGTCACGAGTGGTCTGCTTACGCCATGGGCCACGCGGCTGCTTTCTCAGTGATTGCTACACTGGTGGCGAGTTAATGGCAGCACCGCGTGTGAACGGTTTCCTTGTACACTGTAGCAAGAATTTACAACCAATGAATTTGCCTATCTGTTGTTTTCAAAAGAATTCGGTAACAAGCCTTACCAGACTATCAAAGACCCCAAAATTTACAACGCATGCATGCTGAAGCGCCATGCAAAAACTCACAAAATCTAAATTTGCGCCGACAAGAACCTTGGACTTAGCATGGTTTGATGTAAAAACGAAAGAATGAAACGAAGCAAGATTAAATCTTATTTGTGCGACTTGTTGGAAGAAAGCTCATGTAAAATTTTGTAAATTTTTTACATGAGCTTTGTAATTTTTTCACATGATGTAAGTTTTTTTACATGAGCTTTCTTCCAACAAGTCGCACAAATAATAATCGAAGCAATCAACTTCGAGTGCTACTGGAGATTTATTAACGGGCAAAGTGGTGAGAGCCTTTTATTTCGCCTTACATGGGGTTGGCAGCTTCAAGACGTCTTCAGGTTTCTTAGTTGGGAGACTAACCTGTGCTGCCGCAACAACTAGGGTTGACTCCTCAACTAGTAGGGATCTCTGTGGAATCGTAATCGATAAACTATATTCGACACCGCAACCAATCAAGAACCCTGTATTGGTTCCGTACACTTTCAAAACTCGCCCCTCGTTTACTTGCATTGCACTTGCGATTTTTTTTCGCAATTTTATAAATATTTGCATGCAAAGCTGCACGTCTAACGGATTTGTTCTGGAACTCAGAATTCTTCTTGATCGTACACGACTTTTCTTTATGACAATGCGCTAGTTTCGACGTTTGTTGATGAAAACTGAGGCTAATAATCGAAATTCTCAACATGCGTCAGGATCACTTCCAGAAATCCTACGAACCTTTCGCGGCCGTAAATAACACCCACAGACTTTCAAATAAACGCCACGCACCACTCGTACATTATGATGTTTTCAAACATATATTTACCCGAAAAAACAAGAGATCACGTCTTCCTGCATTCTTCCCCCGCAAGTTACACCTTAGGTAATGAACAATGAACATGCTACTTGTAAGTGCGCAAAAACTTATTTTTTCAACGGGTGTTTGATCGTATCCCTGCTGGGAATTCCCATTCTTCCCATCATGCTGCTTTTAAGATCCAAAGTTTGCCGCAGAATCAACAGCCAACAATTTGATGGTTATAAGAAGTCAGACATTACCTACTTTTTTGAACAATGTTTCACTGATACACTTCAAACAGCATTGAAACGATTGTTACAGAGGCTTAAACATTTAGCATCAATTGTGAAGAAAATTAAACAAACCAGAACTCAAAGGCCAGTCAGCCCTGGGTAGATTGCATCGACATGGGACACACAAGGTTTTCGAAGTCTCAACTGTTTTTTTTTATTGTTTTTTTCATTTGGTTTTTGTAACTCAATTTATGTCGAAGTTGAATTTACCAGAATAGTTTTGATGATTAATTCGGAAGATCACGTGCGATTAATCATTAGAGCGTCAGTTCTTAACCCTTGTTCAATCGAACCAAATTTGTTCCAAAACCAAGTCTCAGAAACTCTGTACACAAAACTTTAGTTCATCCACATGGATTTCTGATGTACGTTTTCGTTGAAATTACTCTATGAATACCATGTTCGTTTTTGACAAACAGCAATTAAAATGTTTAGTTACGCTAGTAACTACGAGGCAACGTTAAAGTAAGCAATTGGCAGTGAAGGAATGCCTGCAAGATATAGAATACTTTCAAATGTAATCTACTAATAACTGCATCTTGGAGACACACTAGGTTCAGAGTGAACAAAATTACCTACCCCCTACTAGCTCTTCTTTGTGAAATATCGGTCTCAGCAGAGTTGCTGGTGTGAGCAGAAAAATAGTTCTGCTGGAAACTTCGCTGTGGGAAGTTATTTCCAATATTTTCCTCTTCGTCATCGTCCGCTTCTTTTGTAAACGTTGCATCATCATTCGGTTTCCTTGATTTTCTACATAAAATCCGAGCTGAACTGAACGACTTGGAAATTTTTCCGCTCACTGTCTGTTCTATAGCGCTGTTGCTGTCGTTTGACTTAGTCGACTTGTTCGCGCCAAAAGAGTAACAGCGTCGCAGATGGCTGCCTCGTGAAACACCACTCAAATCACGCTGTGCTTCGGCTGCTCTTGACGTGCTTCCTTCGAAAGATGAATGACGGAGTCGAATAGGAAATGAATTCTGGTTGCTGAATGCTTTGCTTTCATAAGTACTATACGAAACCGGGACTTGACCAACGTAGCTGCCAAGAGCCCGGTTAGGAAAATCCTCATCATGTCCAGTCCGATGCGAATACTTTGGGGCAGAGCTTTTTGTAAACGAAGGTTGATGAACGTCACAGAACGCATTCGCTTCACTTGGTTGGTGATCTAAGGATACTGAATCCACATCGCTTGTGCATGAAGCGTTCAAAGATCCATTGGATTGTAGAGTGGATATGTTACACGCTGAGGTCATCTGATCATCAACGCTATGAAACGTAGCTTCACCAAAAGCATCATCGTTCTGTTCTTGCAAACACACTGAAGAAACCTAAAATAGAAAAAATTTGTTGGATAAACAAGGCAAAAAAGTAGTGATAAAAACTGTTGGAGGCATCTTCGTCACAGCGTCAAAACTCCTCCTTTCACGTTGACATTGAAAGAGCCAGAGCCATGAACTACATAGCAACCACCAAGTTTAGAATTGTTTAACAAAAAAAGCCCATCATGAACGGATCACGCTAAAGGATAAAAATAAAAGTTGAGCCGAAAACGTAGCAAACAATAATGAATGCTTCTGAACACCAACAGCCAATGTTCCGAAGTCGCGGGTCAACTTCACAAAAATGTTCTCTGCAACAAGTTTACAATATTGTCTCCGATTTTGAATATTAAACACCAATCAACTAAACTTGTTTTTTCATTTAGGTGTAAAGGAATGTTCAAATATTGTTACAGCTGTTGGAAGTATCGTTCTGGTTGGACACACGTTCAAGTTGGACCGAATATATCAAATCAACAGACAGCAGATCCGTTGATTGTCTATTTAGTTCGGATTAAAATAACCTATAAATACGCAAAACTGCTTTGTTCCTTCTACTAACCGGTGTTCCAAACAATAGCAAAAGTCACCTGCTTATCTCGCGGTTCGCAAAAATTACTATCAAAAGGCAAACATCTGCTAATGAAAAAGCTTTACTGGCTGGAATCAATAGATTAGGGTCGCAGCGCTTTTAATAATCAACCTGATGTAAGTGTAAATAGTCTCAAATGCAGTTTCTAGACGACACAAAAATTTTAAACAAGAAAAACAAGATTCGTCGAAAAAGGTAGCAGAACCTAATTGGAAAAGCAGAGATCATCTTTATAGTGTTAAGATGCAAATGTACATATTGCTGGTTTGTCCGTATTATACAGGGTTCTAGGACAACTGCCAACCGGGCAATAACTAATTAGAATTTGGTCTTAAATTTTTGAAAATTTAAAGCTCCCTCATTTATTTGGAAAACAATACAAAACGTCCTGTCTCTTACCAGGATGTCTTTTGATTTTTCTTTCATAGGCTTTACTCTTTCTCACGTAGTTTTGTATATAATGCCTCAATTTCTTCCTACAGTACCTTTCACCATTCCGGTTGCTTACCCCACCCGCCGTGTTCAAATGCATGTTTTTCACCTTGTTTTAAGTTGGTATTTGTCACCAACTTCTGTCTGATGTTTAATGTAATGCTTTCTACCACTTGTTCTTTGTCTTCATTTGAAACGTCCAAGAAAAACGGTTTAGGCAAGATGTTATTTTTAGCTGCACAGAAGGTTTTTGAAGTTGGAACAGGAATCGGATCATCAAATTTGAAAAAACTTCGGAGTCGGTTCAGGATTAAACATTTTTAGAACAGGAGCGGAGTCGGAGTCTGAAAATGTGACTCCGGCCGCCTCTGCTCGGCTTTATTGGTAGGTGCATACACAGAAACCGTTCACACGCGGTGCTGCCATTGACTCGCCACCAGTGCAGCATTCACTGCGAAAGCAGCCGCGTGGCCCTAGACCACTCGTAACACTCCGAAAGGAGTGCAAAAGTGAGTATAGCGAAATTGAACTGAACTGTTTCCTCATAAATTTGTTAAATTAACCACGCCAACCTATGGTTTGCCAGTAGTTTTAATAAGTGCCTTTTCTCGGAATAACTTTGGTGTCAACGCTAATTTTTCACTTGCAGCATAAACATCAGTTATGCATATCTTACAAAAATTGCTGGTACTTTACAGCAAGCAAATTATTTTGAAATAAACATATTTACAATTCCAATAGGCACGGTGCTTCCAGCTGAAATTTATACAATTGCAAAAACCTACGGAAGAGGTCGTCATGTTATTGTCGTTTCCCTCAAACGGTAGATACCAGAACCAAAGCAGCATCCTCTGTTTTTGCATGGCGTTCACAGGAACTGTAAAAAAATAATGATGTGTTGCATACTTGCAACTTTTGTAAGATATGCATCACTGATGTTTGTTCGCTCAGAAAGCGTCTAAATTATTTTCATTCGACTTTTGTATGTGTCTGTTTTTCGAAATGCAATGCTTTTAATTGATGATTTGCTAAGTTGATGATCGTGCAAGGACTACTTTCAAGATTTTGTGGCGGATTACTAGTATTTTCATGACCAACCCAGTTTCACCATTTTTGATTTATTCAACTTCTACCAATCAAAAAGGTTTGTAAATGCACGCTTGGCGATTCTAGGGCACAAATTCAGCATACGTGGAATCAGAATGAACCCAACTTATTTCAAATCCAGCGTTTCTGGAAGTGCAGCTTATCAAAGCAAAAAGTGAAAGGGGAAGCCCGAACAATAGAAACCGATAGAAAAAGGCTAATTAACGAGGCCTTCGAAGTCAATTGAGGGTTAAATTTAGCCAATCAAACTAAGTAAAAACACTCCAGCTTTAGAAATACAGTAGTGCGAATAAAATGACCTAACTTAAGTCGAGTCAAACTTTTATTCGCACATTGACTTTGCGGGCTGTGACGTGAAAAAACACAGCGTTGCCACAATCTTGCAAAAAATGGTAACTCATACAATCAATGCAAATGCAGTTTAACTTTTTTTTAAAGACTGTTTTCTCCCTGCTATTGAGACTACGCCACGAACTTACTAACCAGCTGCATTTCGTTTGCTTGTATCATCTTACAGAGCACAGAGCCCGCAACGTTACCTAAAAAAAGCAACTCATTCTTCCGTCAAAATTTGTTACCTTCGTAGAGTGGGAAGCGTGCTCTCCTGTGCTAAGATTGCTTTGCGCGATCAAGGACGAAGGAAATCGGAAAGCGATGTTCCTTTCTTTGCCGGCTCCGATAGAAAAACATTGTGTCAATTCGATGTTCGGATCGAAGCTTTCGCCAACCGATTTCGCATAAACATTGCCAGGATAGCGGACTGCCGTGATCTGTTGTTACAAAAAATGCAAGAGTTCTTTATAAACAACATCGCGTCGGATCTGAAATTTTTTCATGTTCAATGGAGCAACCCACGTTCCCTATCTGCCTTGGCAATCTTATAAGTGTGTCGTAATCGAGTTTTACTTTCTTATCCAACACTTTTCCCGAACACGACAATTCCTCCAGCGGTTTTCTTTTATCAGAAACAAAATTGGCTTTGCGATTGTGGACAGTTGATTTCAATCACGCTTCGTGATTTATGACATGCGTGATGACACAAGACACCATTTTCGCTTTAACCTCAAAAGCATACAGCATATGTCTACTATCATTTTAACTTCTCATTTCGTTTTGAAAAAAGGTTCCCCACACAAGATCAACTTTTCAGGATAAAAACTGTCATCGTTGTTCGCTCAGAAAGTGCTTAAAACCGTACTGACTGCCACACTTGCTTACAGAAAACACGTGCGATATTGGGAAACTTTTCTATATGTGCTTACAAGCAACAGTTCAGTTTAGTTTATTTAGCACCCCGATGTGGTCAGGAATGCAGGTGCAGGAGGAACGGTCTTACTATTATTGGGTTACTGGTCCTACAAGTTCATGTAAAACAATGGAATGCAAGTTAAACAATATTGTTAAAATAAAACAAATTGCAAATAAAGATAAAGACGTTACAATAAATTAACAACACCACACAATAAACAAAGCAAAAACACGCTTCGAGTTCAATCAATTTAAAATGTAGGTTACAACTAGGGATGGACCGATATGGCTTTTTTGGGGCCGGTACCGATATATCGGCCATTCATGGACCGATATCCGATATTTCCAAAATTTTTAAATCTTGTTTCTACTTCATTGTCAAAAATATAATGTATTGTATGCCTTACCTTTTTTTTCAAAAACTTCAAAACTCAGGATTTATGAGCTAGAATGTTTTCAAATTGCAGCAATTTCAATATTTTGCTATGATTTTTTATATGATCTTTTATTATCTGATTAATGATGATGCTTTTGTTTCGGCTGTAATGGCCGACGTGTGCTCCATGGTTCATCTTGTCTGCTTGTTTGTGAAAACCCACCTGCTAGGGTTGCTGCAAGATAACTGTCTTGACTTGGTTTGTTGTGCTTTTTGCGCAAGTTGTCTGCATGCGTGAGGAATATAACAGCGTTTGCCAACACATGTGCTGAAGCCGATGAAATCAGCCATTTTGGCCGATAGCGATATCTCGGTAAAACCCAAATATCGGCCGATATATCATCGGTCTATCTCCAGTTACAACTGCAACAATCCGCATCAGAAAACACTCAACCTGAAAGCTATGCCTAAATCACCCACAGCAAATAAACAAACAAATAAGCAAAAACGAGATTCATGTGTAACAAGTTTCAATGAACCAGAAATCAAACCAGACTTAACATCACAGGTTATGTATGAACGATGAACATATTAATGAAACAAAATCCGACAATAAATCATTGTCCCCTTCGCAAAGCCATCCAACACATACATATAATATATTTTTCGTCCAGCCTTTTTTTTATGCAAATATCAGTACTTGGCTAAGTTTTTCCATTTTTTGTACATATGCACTTGTATCTGTTCTCTATTTTGTAATCAAGACAAATATTGAAAAAGCGCTTGGTCTGCTCAAACAAACTTTCATTGATAGACTTTTTTCTGTCAATGAAGCATAGAACGATGTTTGTAGATATCAATTTTACAATAATGTTGGGCACCTTCTTATTAGGATTCGGATCAACAGGTGCCACTGCCAATCGATGAGATCTGCTTGTATCTTTTTCAAAAATTGCAACAAACAAGCAACAAAAGCCTTACCTCTTCAATTCCGTGAGCGGTGACACGAGGAGCTTTCGTGACAATCAAATACTCTTCCAGTACGATCGACCGACTTTCATTGTCATACAGATAAGGAACGTGAAATGACTGCGATCGATCGACGGATAATGGAATAACAAAATCGGATATTTCAGATTCTAAAAATCGAAAAATGTTTGTCAAAGACATCGGGACAATTGTAGAAAACCGTATGCAAATTATGATTGCGTAGCGTAGTGTACCGTGTCAGAACACTGATTAAAAATTTTTTGAAACTAGGCTTCTAAGTTGTTGCGTGATTTTTTTGAAAGATAGGAAAAATGGACAAAATGAGCGTATGTTCGCGTCTGTTTTCATTCTGCGCAGCTTGTAGCTTTAGGGATACACAACTTCACGAAAAAATCGGCTGTAAGTACCAGCACAACCAAGGGAGTGACAAAAAGGTACATCGCATGTACTTTCGAAAATGGAATAAAATTAAAATTGGAGCGTTTTCTTTTTTTGACATTCGCATGTTTATGCCAAATTTCAGTTCTATATTCATTATTATGGAACATTTGAAAGCACGTTAAGACCAACCCAAAATGAACGAAATGAGTTAGTGGTATGCATGATTCCATTTTAAAATAGCAAAAGTTCTCAAAAATATCCACAATATCCATATCGCGATCGAATTACATATGTGAGTTCTGTGCAATCCGCAATGTATTGCTACAAAGCACATAAAATGCCACACCCTCAAATTTAAGGCATACTGATGATACCTTAAATGCGTAAACGTTCGTTTTCGCAGCAAATAAACTGCACAATGATTCGGGACTGGTAGTTTGCTGATTAGTAACTGGTTACGATCAGTGGTGTAACTTCAGGTTTGAGTGAGGGGGACGCTTAGCTGAAAGGGGTCCACTAGCCACACTCAGAAAAAACTTGAGAAATGATGGTGAATCCGGATGTGGATGGCTATAGTAAAACCCTTTATCACCGGAAAATACTCCGAAAAACAAAAAAAACTACTGAAAACCAAAAGAATACAAAAACCGAAATATAAACTAAGTGGGGGGACCGGTTATTACATTTTGCTTGCCAGGGGGTGCGATTCGCCCTTTTGCCCCATTCAGTTACGCCACTGTTTACGATGAGAGAATCTGTGCGGAATATTAACTATTAAGGGGGTTTGAGCATCATAACGCTCCAAGAGAAAACACACGATAAAAGGCATATCAAAGTCAATAAAATCCAGCTGAGTGTGTAAATATGAAGCCTGTCGCAATTCATTGAAGACAGCATTGCGGCAGGTTTCATATTTACACCTCGGACGGCATTTTTCATCCAGGTGTTTCCTGCACATCGGACTACCATTGCGAAAAAAACTTTCTAAACAAATGTTACCAATGAGGCCTAATGCCTGGTATTCACGAGCTGTGTTTTTCAAGATGGTTTGAGGGACCGCAACGGTCTCTTAAATTTCTCCATGCTGTGTTGCTAACGAACAGCAGACTGAAAGTTACTTCTCCTCTGACTTTAGAGCAGTGGTTCTTAACCTGGGTGCGATCGAACCACTAGGGTTCGCCGGAGCCGTTTCAGGGGTTCAACGAAGGTCATCTGAAGCATGATTAAAAGCGTGTGACTACTGTAGAATTAAATACAAACTGTTGATTGATTTCATTTCAGAACTTATTTTTACTTTCTGTCATATAGATTGGACAAAAATGGGGTTCGACAAAAGCTTGGAAAACTACTGTACGTAAGGGTTCGGCGTGTTTGTAAAGTTTAAGAACCACTGCTTTAGAGCAAAGTCGTATGTTTGATTTGTCATGAGTGCAAGAAAAAGTAATTGGTCTGTAAAAGTTTAGGGCGCCAACAAACTGTGTTTGAGAAAACTTAACCTTTGCAAGGAAACAAGACAAAAGCAGCCTTTTAATTTGGCAATTTTACGCGATGAACTATGCTTTCCTTTAAAATTGTGAATTTTTATAACCCTTGCACTGAAAATTTTCTTCACACTTGGACAAGAGGGACCAGCAGAGGAGGGAAATAGGTTTCGTTAGCTGAAAAACAGTACCAGGTAAAGTCAATACGCACGTATTATCCCAGGCATCCTGAATTAACACTTGCCGGCGTTTCAAATTGTGGTTACATCTGAAAAAAAACGTACCTGAAGTGCATGACTTCTATCTACCCTATACGAGCCGATAAGTTTATCGGATGAATCCAAGTGCAATGCTTTCATTTAATTTGTGATATTAAATGAGCAGTGACAAACGTTTTGATTTGCAGAGGTTCCCAAGCTTCACGCTATCCCCAGCTTGCCCCGTTTTATAAGGTTCAATTCCGTAATACTCGCTTTTGTACTCCTTTCAGAGTGTCACGAGTGGTCTGCAGCGCCTATCTCCGCTTGCTTGCTCCTTATAAGGTCATACTCAAAAAAATTACATGGCGAAACCCACTGGAAAATTGATCGATATCTCGTAGTGAGATGGATGCACACTAAGGACATATAACTTTGACTGAAAATGACAATTTTACAGAATGTTAAGAAAAAGGCCTGCCTCTCATTTTTCGAGAGCCCACGTTAACCTTGTGGTCTTGCACTTCTTACGTATACTCTAAAGTTTGCTGTCAACACCTGCCAAATATTATAGAAAATAGAAAGGTCAAGAACTGAAAACGAGGAAACGAGGTGAAAACGAAAAAAAACGAGGTACAGACCCACTAAAACTTTCCTGGGCTAAAACCTTGATCGAAACGACGTCTACATCATAATTCATAAGTGTTGAGAATTAACCTGATTTCGTCAAAAAAAAACTGAAAAATATTATGCAGTAACATCTTCATACATACTGCAAAATTGCAAAACTGCATTTCATGATGTCGTAGCACCATATATCTATTCAGCTGACGAACGAGCAATTTCGACAAAGGTAAAATTTATCTGCGAAAATGTAGAAAAGAAACAACGTCGAAACCTAGTAAAGCATCACTTACCTTCTGAGTGGCTAAGTTCTTCAAACACCAAAGGAGCAAAGTTTCCATCGCAGAAAGTGAGATAAATTGGACACTTGGCGCATTTGCCAGCAGACAGTAAGAGTGGAAGAAAAACAGAGGATTTTACTTCATCTAAAATTAAATGCACAGTTACGCCCCAGCAAGAAACGCAATAAGACATTCAGACATCAAAACGGGCCAGAAGGAAAGTAAACGCAAATAACGACAGCCTACTGCTAGTTGTCTTTCCGCATTTACAAGACTTTCTCAAACTGCAGGTCAAAATCTTCACGAAAACTACACCGTAAGTTGTATACTGCCACATAATTAAGGTTATTGCTAGCACGTTGGTTGGGACACAAAAATGCAAAGTCCTTTGTCGCAAAACCTTAATAGCACACTGGAAGTAATATTGTACAGAAATAAACTCAGTCCTAATCGCACGAACGGCCAAACATATCGACGCCTCTGTAAGGTACGTGTTGTTTTAAATTTCAAATCTCATGGGAACGTACACATGCAACATCTACCATAAAACCATATTCAACGATGCTGATAAGATCTGTAACCCAACAGCATTTCTTAGCCAAACAACTACAAAATCCATGAAATGTGTGTCAGAAGAAGGCTGTTGGTTAAAGATGTTTTGGAACTTATATTCAGTCAAACTGACATTGGGGAAGAAGTTTGTTGACCGCTTAGTTTTGAACCATTACATTGGCTCGTCTGAACAAGCTGGGTTTGCTACAGAACATTAAATAAAAGCCTTCGCCCTGAGAGCAACCGCACCAACACGACCTTAACACTAAAAATTAAATCCATTACCGATAGTCCTTTATTAAGACGCAACATTAACATAGCTACAACAATTCCCTGAATAATACCAGAAGTACCTGCATTTTCTTTGCCAATCAAAATGATTGGTCGGCGACAGACATGACTCAAGACAAACACAAGAAATGAGCCACAATCGTCTGTTTGAGTTTCAGAAGATTTCACAGCATTTTCATATTCTCTGTAGAGTTTCTGCATCGCATAAAAGGCAAAATGTTCGTTGAAAATATAGACCAGTTTGTTTCCTTTATCATTTATAGTATTTACGTTATGTCACATTGCACAAAACGTCGAAAATAAAAAATCGCTAAATACTAGCCAATTGCCTAGGGATTCATTAATTAATTTGTTGTTTTAAGGCCATTACTTTCAGCCACAAACGCTAGCAAACCAATCAAGGGCTCTGAAGACGTGGATTTTCGCCAAGTTATTTTTTGAAGAAAGAAACAAAAAATTGCCTCTTGGGGTTTGGGCCCAGGGCCCGATGACGTCATGCAAAAAAACTAAACTTCCCCCAAATATGACGTCACCCACAAAAAAACTCAAATCCAAAACTTCATACGTTTTTTTAATCGAAACTACAAGAGTTTCCGCATCTTAAAGGGTTAGAACAGCCCTCTACCTCAATCGCCTGGCCAGTTATGATGGTGGGGAAGCATAGGTTTTCAGATGAAACACACTTTGCCCACAAAAGACCGGCACCAAAAGGGTATCACCTCTCAGGTAAAACGAGGTCATCGCCCAAGTTGACATTCAATACCCACATTTACAAAATAGAACCCAAGAAGCTTTAATATTATTTTGAACCCTACTCCAATCAGCCTAAAAGCACCCCTAGGCAGAGTTGTAAGTTGGGTCGGTTTTCGGGCTTAATTTTGTCGAAAGGTTTCGGGCCGATTTCGGGCCTGCATACAAAACTTTTTTATAACACTCAGAGTAACGATTCTTTTCTTTCGTGGCGTACATTTGTTGTGCTCACCGCGGTGACTTCTGTGAGCGAAGTGATTGTGACTTTTCTTCAGCTAATTATATTTGCAAACACAGCTGCGTTCTTTTATTCTCTGCTCGGATTAGTCTCACACTCTTTTTGAGAAGGCGACAACGATGAGGAAATTAGCACGCAATGGTATTGCGTCGAAAAGATCAATCAGTTACGTCATGGGTGGGCAAATAGCCGCCCGCGGGCCAAATGTGGCCCGCCACAGAGCTTTCAGTGGCCCGCAGAAGCATTAAGGAAAATCTGCAAATCTAAAACTTCCTCCAACTTCTCATAGTATATATTAGTACTGAGGCTATAAATCGAGACTTGCTCCAGCCCTCCGACAAATGCGGCCTTCACAAAGTGGCCCCCGAGCAAAAATAATTTCCCACCGCTGAGTTACGCGATTCTTGACTTTTTTTAAGAAACGATGGCCCACAAACCGGCTTTCTTGCGTAGAGTTTTGTGACTATAGTACCATCATGAATAGTTTCTTGATAGTTTCATTTTTTCTTGAGAAACATACATTCCACGGTATTATCGTTGACTAACAAGGTAAGTGTGTGACGGTTTAAGCCAAGGTTTTGGTCAAGGTGTGCTATTTTGGTGTGATAAAACCGTATGCTTGCAGCTAAACCCGTACATAAATGCGGAATTAGTTTTGCGTGCGTGGTTATCATGCTTCCCACGCTCTGGAAAATTACGGCCTCATCAATCCATTACAACAATTTGTTAATATTGCTGGAAAGCACGGTCGGTTTTACGTTAAAGATGTTTTATATGGCAGAAACACCATATCTTCAATTTGCAAAGATAGGGAAGAAATAAAAATCTTTGAGACTTGCTTTGGTTGAACCCCAAGAAGCAGAATCTGTATCTCTAATTGTGGATATATGGACCAATGATTACACGCACATGTCGTATATCGATGTGCGTGTGCACGTCTTTTGGGTTGACTTATCGTTTGTAATGAAACATCAAAGTTTGGCGGTTCGTCATTTCGGAACTGAACGTCATACTGCAGAGAATGTTGCAAAAGCTCTGCGAAATATATTGAATCAATACGTATTGATGCCTCTAATGTAACTGCAACCACTGATCACGTTACGAATGTGACCGCTGCCTTTCCTGTTGGCTTATTAGATAGTGCCGCTCATTTGACTTCATGGCACATACTGTAGGCTTCACGCTTGCTTTTGCATCTATGTGGTCTCATGCAGGCAGTTCACACCCGGGATTACCTGCTCTAGCTAAGTATTGCGATCAGGCAGCAGGTGTAAAAGAACAACTGCCTGACATATCCACAAGTGATCCAAAACCAGGCGATGGGAAAGACTTTCGACAGAGCTCATTCTATTAAAGTTATGACATGTTAGTCCGCATTCTTTGCGAGCCGTACAGAGAACATGCGATGTTGATAGCATCAGTAAAGCGAAGACTGAATGCTGAAATTTTGATGTCCATGAAATTGTTCAGCAAGTCATCTTAAGCGTTACAGTTCAATTTGAATCCAACAATCAATTTCGCGGTGCTCACGTACTACAAAGCGTTTGAAGCAGCCAGGCCATGCCGTAGTGACCATCCTGCGATTGGGACTTTAAAAAAATAGTTTCTAAGGCTTATGGACAAACCATTTTTCCAATCTTCATTAAAACCCACAATGGCTAGTCACATTTCTCGATCCGCATTATAAACGTTTCGAATTTCTGCCGATTGATACTGGAGAAGAACTTTAAGACAAGCTTGCTCTCAGATATTGAGAAATGGATCGTCGAACATATAGAAAAAGTCGCTGTGAAGTTTCCGGAAAACCAAAACTCAGAGCCAGTAAAAAAATGTGCCCGATTTGAAAGTTCAGAAGAGCAAGATCAATTCATCGACTCCCGCGACTGGAAACACTGATCCATCAACTAGCAGCTGCAACAAGCAAGTTTTATACGCAGTGTGTTTTATATTTAATACAGCTTTGGAACTTTGTTTACTCCATACGATAAACGTTTGCTCATGTGATCACGCTTTTCAGAGCTATTTTTCACTAAACGGTAAATATCGACCACCAATTTGACAATCTGTAAACCATGCAGAAACAAGAACTGGGTTATGATTTTAGATCATCGGGGTGGTAGCCTATTTACTGTAGTTGCGGAGAATGAGAGCACAGCAAACTATTGATAGAAGTTTGTCAAACGTTTTCTTACAACATTCAATGCCAAAATGAAAACTAACACTGCACTTTCATTTGCTTTGTATTTTTGTTTCAAATAGGTACTCCAAGCCTACAAAACTTGTGATGCTAGAGTCAGCGATTCCAATCTATTATCTTTGTGGAGGTTGCATCAAAAGCAGCACCCGACTCTCTCCAGAGTTGTCGGAAAATTATTTGCTGCGCAGTGTTCAAGCGCATAGTCGGAACGGGACTTTTCCTCGTGTGGATTAACAGTATCACAACGACGGATACTTTTGTCGCCAGTTACTGTTAAACAATCGAACTGATTAAATCTTCAATAAAAAGTAATTAATTGGGAATTATTTAGTCTTGTTCACTTTCCTACGCGACCAATACCACGCAGTTGCACATACCTTGACTCACTAGTCACTCGGTAAATTTGGGTTTCGGCTCCAAAAATGAATGTCGGACTCGGGCCGGCCCGTTTACAACTCTGCCCTTAGGAGTTCTATGCTGGAGATGGACCGCGTCCACAACAAAATTTTCTAATTTTTCTTTGAATGCATCCTCCTTAACTAGAAAAATTTATTTCTTAGCAGATTTTCAAATCGCAAACACACCATGCGCGTGATTGATCCGCTTCCAAACACAACAATTGTGACATTCATCAGACCAAACAAACCCTTTTTCCAAAGTTTCAACCTTGGCATTTCAATGTCATAGCACACAGGATTCAACCTTGGTACAGTACTTCAACACAACAATACAAATACCAACTACAACAAAAAAAATTCGAAACATTCACAAGAAAACCATCCAGGAGTTAGATTCTTGTCAAATGAAATTAGACAGCAAGTACATAAAGGTCCACCGTGGCGGGAAACAAAACTCGAAAAGTTGCGTGTTTGGAATCTCCAGCACTATAGCACGTATCAAACATAAATTGCTTGTTTGATGCAGATTTTAAAGCGCATGTCGCGATAAATAAAACCTGGTGTTAATTTTTCTCCTTTTGTGGCACAGTGAAAAACTAACGAAAAACTGTCACAAAAAGCCCAAGTAACCAGACCTACCCGCAAATCAGCTTGTCAACTCACCTCCTCTGTGCATACTGCCTGGGATTGAGCAAAACTCTTTTCGTGATTCCTTTTCCAACGCTGATAGAAACCAGACTCACTGGAAGCATTTTTTTGCAGAGTCAGAAAGAGCGCATTCCGAAAATAAAAGCATACATCAGGAGAACCTTGTATGTACATGGCACAGGAATGGAATAAAGAATTTCCATCCACTAAAAAAAGAAAAATTCTACTATTATGCAAAACATTGTAGTTAAACTGGCTGGTAAGACCAGCACTGTACCAACGAATCCACCAGGAACGCACTACTTTGTTCTTACCGGGTACCGGAAGAGGAAAAACTCTTCTCAACACTGCAATTCGGACCAGAGACAGGAGATTTTCGCAGGAGTTTGTAAATTGTTTTACATTAAAGGTATACCTCAACAAAGGTGGTGGAGTGTAGATCTGCAACAAACAAATTGCATTCAAAATAAAATTCCACAATCGATAAGCTTGATTTCTTTTTAGAAGTTGAGAATCACTTTGATCTAGTCTAGACTTACCAAAGAATGGGACACTAAATTAAAAAAACATTGAACAAATACTGATGCATTTCTCATACAAAGAGCGTTTCATAAATACCAAACAAATCTGAGAAACTACTATTCAAGCAAAGTCTGTGATTTTTTGAAGTGTTGAGTTTCCACAAGTGAACCTACTGAATTTTAGTGCGAACTCGATTAATTACAGTGTAGAACCAGTGGTTCTCAACCGGCGGTACGCAGACCGGTACCGGTCCGCGTAGATTTTTTGCCGGTCCGCAAAACATTCTAGGTTTTTCCGTCAGGTAACTGAAAATGGTTAGGTTCATGTTATTTTTCCGAAAAATCTGGGCAATTACATGTGGCTTGCGATTGAACAGATTGGATACTTCAGTTAAGTTTCGTTTATGCTCGGTTGTTGTACTCCTTTCGTAACACGAGAGGTCTGTGGGTTGCCCATCTCTGCTTTCTTTCACCGTGGGCCACGCGGCTACTTTCGCAGTGAATGCTGCACTGGTGGCGAGTCAATGGCAGTACCGCGCGAGAACTGTTCCCTCACACCAATCCATCAACGCCGAGCACGAGGTAGGACAGGCCGCAAGTACCATTTTTCAAGCAAATGCAGGGTTTTTTTAAGGTGTTTTAGGGACCCGATTTGGGTCCCTAGAATTGAAAATCGGGTCCCTAGAATCAGAGAAAATTATGATCGGGTCCCTAGAATCATAGAAACAAATCTATACCGGGTACCTAACATTTCCCTTAAAAAAAACCTGAGCAAATGGAAACATGGCCACTACTGAAAAATCACTTCTTCATGCATCGTGTATACACTCTTTTGAAATATATGAAACAACGACTTTAGCTTACGACTTTTGACTATATTATTTTCTTGAATACGAGGATCCTTCAAATGAAACCGTATGTAACAGCTCTGATCGTGATTATCTGTTGCATTCACTGCGATTTTTATGTTACCGGTCCGTAAAAAATTTTTGCGATTTTTACCGGTTCGCAGGTGCACAAAGGTTGAGAACCACTGATTACTACACTGTGGTATCTGTAGTCAGTCAATCTTCTGTGCAACCGCTCAAGGAAACTTTTTTGATTCAGCAGACGCACTTGATATCGTTCGTCTTTGCAACGCCGAAATCGCTGCGTGCGTTGGTGACTTTGCAAAAACGTTATAGGAATACAACTGTATTGTAGCACGCGCTTTGCTGCTTTTATGGCAGCGGCATAATTCACACGCTGTTCAAAATCGTGGTCTAGTCCAAGCCAATTAAAAACAAAGATCTGCATTTGACGTGAGACTTGTAGCTGCGTAACAATTAATCAACGTAGGATGGAGTTCTACGCAGTGCGTTCACAGAACTCCCGACTTACATCACAAAGCCCTTCAAATTGAAACCATTCAGATCTCAAACAAACATAAATAATGAAAATATTTCAACATCCCTAGCAATGCTTTTCAGCATTAATACTAATCTAATCATATATATATTTCTAAGACGTTTCGGATTGTTCTCACTCCACTGTCAAAATGTTTGAAGTAAAATGCAAACAAGGCAAGCAAATGAAAATCACAAGACCTTATGACTTTGAAAAGAACTACTTACTGTGAAAAAACTCTGTAGTGAAGAAAAAAGGTCTGCTGCTACGGCAGTTACACGCATATGTTTGACCATCTCCTGCAGGCAGTCGTTTTTGTGCGAATTCATAAACATATATACTTACGTACAAGCAGGGGTGTGGTGGAGCGGGGCGGGAATGCGTTGGAACGGCGTTCCCACACTTTTTTATGTTTTTATTTGTAGTGTAATAACAGTGAATACTTCTCTGTATATTGAAAGAGTTCCAAGTGCTGTTGAAAATGACTTGGTTCTTGAGTGTGTTCCACATTTCTTTTTTTAGCACTACACCAACGCTTATAAATAAAATGTAAACAATTTTCTTGCGGTAGTCAGTGATCTGAGATGCTCGTTTTGTTTTGATGCAGTTTCAGGAAATTGACGGAATAAGACAGTACAATTTTAGCAAAACGCATTGATTGGAAGACATAGGAAGTATTGGAATTTTCCAGCGGTATCTTAGCAGCAAGTATTTACTTGGCTGTTTCGTAGAGTGTTTGCAACGAGCTCCACCGCATGAATTCTGCGTCTGTTTTTCATAAAATATAGATAAGCCTGCGTTGTTTTTATGTCACATCACATTTCCCTGTTTTTTATAAAACTCCCATCAACACTAGACTACGGTGATTAAGGCAGAACAAGATACTTGCCTGTTGTCATGTTGTGCCAAAGCACTCGTTCTGTAGATATGACACACTCAATGCAAACGTTTTTCTAATTCACTAATTTCTGTTCTAGCCAGTTCACATATTTTCATAACTATCTTGCCGACCAAGAGTTGAAATCAAATCTCGATAAAGCTATGCAACTTAAGGAAAACAAACGGCTATTAAATAATATTAAAAGATACTGGTTATCACCCAAGTAGCTATTGAAAAAGCTCGTTTCACTCAGATATCAGGAAACCATTTCAGCTTCAACAAGTCACATTGCCAACGACTTAAAGAGACAAATTACAGTGCTTCCTGGTATTGAAGTAGGCTACATTTAAAATACACAATAAAACCAAAAATATCTAGTCATTGTAGTTGGTTTTATGAGTGCTAATGACAAAAACTAAGTGAAAAAGCACCGTATAGATAGGTGCAATTTGGCCAATGCTGATGCCTTGCTAAATCAATCTGCAACTAAAAAGATCAATCACATTTTTAGGCTGTGTCTCATAAACTGACTGGAAGGTGTTGTGGCGTTAAGCAAAGTGATCACGACTCGCGTATTCTTTGTTTGAATTGGTAGCAGCGCTTTCGTGGTTACCGATAAGTGAGATGTACGGCCTTAAGCGTAGACTCGCATTCTTCACCAAATTTCCGTGGAAGCACATATTTACTTTCTCAAACATTCTTATGCATTGTTTGTGTTTTCTTGATTTATTTTACTCTGCGTTTTGGTCTCTGAAGTGTAAGCATAAAACAGCAGTCACATTTTATTCCACTGTTGTTGTTAATGAATAATAAGCATTTGCCCATGAATCTCTTGGTTTCCAGAGTTTTTTCACGAAAAACAACACTAATGCATGTTGGCCATTTGTCAGGCCTATGCATATTGGAGAAATTTCCAATCAAAGATATGTAAAAGAATAGAAATAAATCGTATTGAACTGCCGCATCACTTTTTGTAGTTAAGTGTAAACTAGGATTTTTTTGTGATTTTTAACTGAAGTGTCGGCCAAGCTTTTTTGTCGTCCTGCTTCAGAAACAAAGCAACATAGCAGAGATGGCCAACCTGCTCTATGTATGAGTCGCATATCGTAAAACGAAAGTTACAATGAGCCGCAACATAAAAATCGAAAAACATGAATTATTTGCAATATACGCTTCTGTGACATCATATTTCTTTTTGGAACGACTTGCAAATGTAATTCTGTACGGCACGCTAGCTACCACATTACCATTTCACAATATTTCTACACTTTGCTATAGAAACAAAAAACAAATAGATAATTTTTCGGAAAGGTCAACGAGCCACATACAAAGATCCAAAGAGCTGCATGTGGTTCACAAGCAGCAGTTTGGCCACTCCTGCAATATAGACTTGTCCCTTAATTTCAGGTAAAAAAAAATTCTATCATACATTTCAGTAGAAGATGACAGTCTTATTTATGTTACATATAGTCCAGAAGTAATCATTTATTTACACTGATCAGCAATTAAGGTCAATGTTTACCTTGGGAATCACACATGCTGTAACTGATCCAAAGTCTATGATCTGGAAATAATAGGAGCGAAAAGTTTCACTCTCTTCCTTTACTTTTGCTGCCATGAAAAAGGATAGTGGAGATGTTCTGTAGCAGCAGAGATGGATAGTCAACCATTAGAAATTCTGGGACCACACTGTGAATTAAACTTTGAATAGTCGACCATTGCAAGAAATACCTAAGAGAAAAGAGAATCACTGAAAGAAAAATAATTAAGAAAAACGAGTATGGTTAACTTAACAGGTTCAAGTTTCAATAGGTTGATCTTAACTCCGCATTTACCCAAGATTTTGAACTTTCAGTTCTATCTTGGTGTGGCCGTTTCCACACAGTTCTAAAAACGAGTAGTTAAGCATGCAATTTCAAACATAAGCATCAAATAACATCTAAAATTCTTAACCCAAGTATCCAATGCAACCTGATCTTTCATTGACAATTGTTCATGTCCAATTTTGCACATCAAATAGCAATAACAGGGCATTTAATCTTCACAGCTTTCCAAACAACCATTTTAACATTCTGCATTCACACCAAAAGACCAATGTTTCAACATCTTGCCAAAGGCTGTTTAAATGAAAGCAACCACCCATACTACAATTTGTAGCATTTTTGGGGATCTAAACTTATGTTCATAAATAAAGCTTAATCGCTTTTCCAAATTTTGATTCAAAACAAACATCTGTCAAAATAACTACTTCTAAAACTTAATTGCTGAGGGTGAAAGCTGAAGTTTTGACCTTAAGTTTTTAGACAACTCGGTGCTAAGCTGCGTTTCAAAACAAGACCACATGGTGCTTAGGGTCTTTAGTTTTTGGTCCACTCACGATTCATGTTATGATGTGATGTGCATAGATGGAAGCAACATTTTTATGACAAGTTTGGTGTTGTAAAAATCCAAAAATTTCCTAAACAGATGCTTTCAAAAAATTAAAGGGTTTATAAGCACATGAATCTTGTTCAGACCCCACTTGCTGCAAGGCTAGCACACTGCTTACAAAAAGCTCTTTTAACCCTTTGGGTCCCGGGTTTACCCCCTTTTTTGCAGAACTTTGCAATCCTATAATTCGCCAGGCGATTGAGCTAGAGAGCTATCCAAACCATCCACGGATTCAGCAAGTCTTGTAGTCAAAATCGAAAAAAAACGTTTTTTGTTTTCTGTGGGGGGATTTTTGGAGGTGACATCACCAAGAAGGCATGTTTTGGAAATTTTGGCCGCCTTTGGCTGGTCCTGGGCCCCAACCCATTGACCCATTCTATTGGCTCAAAGTTTTGTTGAAAATTAGGTCAACATCTGCGTCTATAGAGCTCTTGATTGACTTGCTAGCATATCTGTAGCCAAAATTATGGGTAAAAAAAACAGTTTTTGGCCTAATTCAAAACTTCAGAAAAGACAAAATTTGCCCTTTCAGGGCAAACTTTGGCCAGTCATAACTCGGCAGCAGATTGAGCTAAACAGCTGTTCAAACCCTGTAATCACTAGTAGCGTCGTGTAGTTTAGAATAAAAATTTTTTTTTAAATTTGGTTGGGGGGTTTTGGGCCAATGGGATCATGACAGGGGCATGTTTTTTGGTTAATTATATGATGTCATCATCCTATCCCGTGCGCCAATATTTTGGCTCGCAGTATTTTTGGATTCTAGGCCATAATACGCATTTTTCGAGCCCTTGATTGAGCTTCTAGCGTTTCTGGTTCAAAAGTTAGGCCAAAAAACAGCTAATTGGTAAGTGGCTTTTCTCAATACTTTTGGGGGATTTCCCCAATAAATTTTAATGTTTTTTGGCCTTAATCTTGGAACCAGGAATGCTAAAAACCCATTTGGACCCTTCAAAGTCCCGAAATGTAACCAAAAAACAGCTAAACTCAAAAAATATTTATGCCATTTAAATGTCTCCTGCGGGTCTTAAAGGGAGGTTGGGCAAAAATGCTGACGTCAGCAAAAAATAACATGAACATCCTATCATTATATAAGCATTAAAAAAAACCTGACATCCGAAAATGAAACGTTTTTTTTTATTGCACACTACATACCTTCACAAGTCTTTAGAGGGTTTGAACAGCTCTCTAGCTCAAGCTGCCGGCGAGTTATCGCCTGGGGCGAAATGCCCCCCAGAGTGGATTTTGAGGGTACAAAATTTTGGTCAATTTTTGGTTTGTGAGCCATAATTTTCACTCGGATGCTACAAAGTCATTCAAGGGCTCTAAAGACGCATATTTTGGCCTAGTTTCCAAAAAAATCTGAGCCAAAATAATGACCCAATGGGTTGTGGTCCAGGGCCAGGTAAAGGTGGCCAAAAAAAAGCAAAAACACCCCCACTTGCAGTGGTCCCCCAGCGAACCCCAAACCGAAAACAAAAATCTTTTTTTTTTTTATTTCAAACAGAAGATTTGCTGAATCCGAGGATGGTTTGGATAGCTATCTATATCAATCGGGTGGCGAGTTACAGCATTCCAAACTTGCGCCAAAATTTTGGCGGGCGCGGGACTTAAAAGGTTAAGACATGTACAAACTTTTGCATAAGAGCAGGGTTTTTTTGAGGTGTTTTAGGGACCTGATTCCGGTCCCTATAATCAGTGAAAATTATCATCGGGTCTCTAGAATCAGAGAAAATTGGATGCCAAGGATCATAGAAATCAGGTCTCTACAGGTCCATACCGCGCACTTCACATTATCCTTAAAACCCTGATAAGACCATAATAAAACATTTGTATCTATTTCTCAACATGTTTCTTAGGAAGTAGAATGCAACAGGAAGAATGGAAGATATATTGCAATCAGTTTAATTTGTGAACTGACTTTATTTATTGTTTGATTTTGCAATGCAAAAAAAGTAAACACTGTGTAACCATGCACAATAAACTACAGACAACTGCAATTAAATTGTGAAATGCATGTATAAGCACTTTAGGAAATCAGGGCTTGTCACAATAAGGCATCTTATGAAGTGCATTATGCAGCACTGATAAATCAATAAAACATTTCACCAAAAATAATACTTACTTGAATGGTGCTGCAATAAGCACATTTTAGTGGCATTGATCTAAATCCAAAAAGTTTAACAGGTGTTGAGAATGTATTTGGAATTTATGATGACATGCCTATGACTTCATATGATTTTGATGTTTGTCAAAACAAATCTAGTAATGTTGCAATTGTAGAGCACAAGTAGCAAGCATGCAAAGCTTCAAACTGTGGCAGCAAGCAGCAATAGAGATCACATGCTGTGATTATTCTATTATTGCTTGTTCACACCGCTTACATTTGGATGCTTTTCTTAACGCACATTCTATTCTTGGTCCATCACCATAGGTGTAGCCAGAGGGGGCTAAAGGGGGCATGGCCCCTCAATTTCTAGCATAACTTGTCATTTTGTGCTTCCAGAGGTGGTTTCCTAAACCAACTACTGTTGCTTGCTTCAAGGCAAAACATTTGGCCCCTCCCAAAATTTTGGGCTGGCTTTGCCATTGTGTATCACATATTCAACACGATTCCAAACAAGAGGTTGCAACAATCACCAGGACCTAATATTTAATAAACAAATTCACCAAGCTGTTTGCCACAGACATATACCAAAGGTTAAAAAATGAAAGAAAAGAAAGATTGACTTTTTCTAACTTAACACTCATCTGAAGCAGAAGTCCCATTACGTTTTTCTCTAATTTGTGCCCAGGTGAATATCTTTACTAAACATAATTCCAGCATGTTTTAATGTTTCCTTCTTCAGAAAATCCATGTTAGGACAAAAAAGGCTTTAGAGTGAAGAATTGTTAACCTACTTAAAATCGCATAAATTCTGTTTTTTTTCGCTGAGACATTTCAGTCATTTTTTTCACTGAGGCATTTCAGTCATTTTTGTCTCTAAGACATTTTGGACATTTATTTCACTAAGATTTTATTCATTTTTTTCACTGACATTTTGGTCGTTTGTTCCTAAGTAGTGTTGAAACTCGCCATAACAGTATGCATTGCTCTATATTTTCAGACATTCTGACCAAATTGACTTAATTTTTTTCATTTGAAAAAACTTTTGGTCTGTGACAGTAAAAAAACAGGTTGAGTTCAAATAACCATATAAAAGCGCACAGTCTTGTCATTATTTTCGTTAATAACTTTAATCTTCAGTATGATAATGTAGCACACATGTACACATTGCTGATGTAAAATCAAATGTCACTCATGTGGATATGAATCAAGAAGGCAAACAGTTGATGTATTACAAATCATTACCCAGTGGAACAGTATGAATTTTTTTTTCATTTGTAACGAAACACATGCCCTATAATTTTGTCATTCAGTAAAAGTATCCCTTGTTAGATAATCTGTACCTCCTGTTAAGACCCAGCTATTAAGTCTGTTGCAGCAAACACAATGCTTTGTTTCAAACAGTGGCTATGGATACGCCTCACATGATGCGGTTCGAATAAAACGCTGAGTTTGTCACTCAAGCAGCACTGATGTGATAGCATAGCAGATGCGTTTAGGTCAGCTGTGCCAATGGTTTTCAGTTCAGCTCTCACCTTGGCAACTTGCATTTTGGTAGTAGTGGTTGCATGTTTCAATTCATGGGAACAGTTTTTCTTTACTTTTTTCAAATGCTTCCAAACTTTAGGTTTAGGGGCTAATGTTAGGGTTACGGTTAGGTTTACCTCCTCATGTGTTACTGTCATGTTACAGGTGGCATATTAACAAGGTTTCAAATATCAAGATCCACAGGTGTACCTGTACCCACTGCCTTCAAACAATTTTGCAGTATTTTGTAAAGGTTTGAATTACCTTTTCCAAGATAATTTCCATGATTCAATAAATCTTCAGTGCACCAGTGATTCAAACAATTGGAAAACATGCTCAAAAATTATTATGGGTAATATAAAAAAACAAATTCAAACTATTCTCTAATATGATACTGATTCTTTAAAGTGCAATCAATTGGAATACAAAACTGACTCAGAAATCTGAACAAATGAAATCAGAACACAGCAGAGTTGTTATGGGCAGCATCTATGATGAACTAGTGTAGAACAAATACAAATAAAAGCACAAAATAGCAGGAAGCAGTTCACGGGAAATCACACTCCACGGGTTAGCAAAACTGAAAGAAAACGAGCTTTCTGAAAGTAAAAATACTAATAACTACTTTACATTAGGCAAAACAAAATGGGGCAAATGACAAGCAGTCCTAGTGGTAATCAGGTTAGGTATGATCAGATGGGCTATTGATGCAGGTTTGGGTTTAAAGTCCCTTAAAACCAAAAATTTGGTTCACACATGTTCGGCCATAACTTGGGGTACCATGTAAAGAACGGATGTCCATCAGCACAGATATTGCTAACGGATGTGTGATGACGTAACCAGAGTAGAAAAATACCATGTTGCACAAAAAATAAAGGTAAAGATGCAACAGAAAAAATAATTTGTCACTGCATTTTAATATCAGCTTCCCCTAATCATGTAATCAGTGCTGCCACAAGTTTCTCTGCAAAAATCACCAGATTCACAACAGAAATTCGCTAGATCAGAAAAAATTACTAGATTTAAATTTTTGTGTCGAAATTCACAGTTATGGAGGACTAGTCGGTGGCGTCAGTACCACCAGCGTAGGGGTTGATTTAGAAGGCAACTGTTTATATCTCCAACGTAGGGAGTTGATTTAGAAAGCAACTGCTTGTACCTCCAGTGTAGGGAGTTGATTTAGAAAGCAACTGTTTGTACCTCTAGTGTAGTGATGCCTTTAGAAAGCAACTGATTGTACCTACAGCATAGGGATTTGATTTAGAAAGCAACAGCATGTACCTCCAGAGTAGGGGTTGATTTAGAAACCAACTGATTATACCTTCAGCATAGGGATTGCTTTAGAAAGCAACTGTTTGTACCTGCAGCATATGGAGTTGATTTAAAAAGCAACTATTTGTACCTCCAGCATTGGGGTTGATTCAGAAAGCAACCATTTGTACCTCCAGTGCAGGGAGTTGATTTATAAAGCAAATGTTTGTACCACAAGCGTTAAGCTTGCAATGTGCTATTGCTGGGACTAAGAACTACAAATTTTGAAAAGCCTGAAGCCAGCAGCTTAATTTTGATACTTTTTTTAATTCTTGCAATGACAGTTTATTTGCCAGTTTGACATTCACACAAGGCTGGTTTAATGTATTTCATGTGAATAATTACAAAAACTGTTAATAACAACAGTAATAGGAAACAGATTTTTTCGGATCAACAGTTGAAGGTTGTGTTGTTTAAGTAGTCATGTACAGTTGGTCAATACTTTCGATAGAATATTAATCCTGTTACAATTGAACAAATGTGTTTTTTAAATTTTTTCTAGAATCTTGGTGATAAATACAGTTTATCTAATATACTCAGCACGTTTACGCAAAAAGAAACATGGGCGCATTAGGTATCCAATACTTTTAGAAAAGGCTGTGTGCCACCTGATGTCTCCTGGAAAGGTTATCATGAACATTGCTGACATACAGCGGCAACAACGACTGCAACCTTTTCACCATCGCCTATGCTGCATTGTTGAGCTACGATGGTGACCCGCACACAGGTTCTTTTCAACAAAGCAAAATAAGTTATGTTCTTAGCAATTTGGCAGCACAACATAGTTCAATTTATTTTCAAGCATACAATTATCGAAAGGTAGAACCTATACTGGTGGTGCTGACACCGCTGACCCTTACTGCAATTTTGCTTGAAATGATTTAGTTATTTGCTTCATTGCCCAAAAACTTTACATCATTTGCAAGTTTGTTGAAATAGATCATGCTGAATCCAAGAAAATCTCATACGGTCAATTTTCAACTGAACATCAAACATATTGGTGCACTGATTACCATAACCATGCATAGACAACGCACATATGCATGATGAAACCCATCAAAGATAAGTTTATGAAGTAACGACGTGCAATGAAAATGTCACCTGATAAGGTAGACCTACCTCCACCAAACATGCACAGCCAACAGTTGGCCGAGGCCAAGGTTGTTAGATATTTTCCGTAGCTTAAGGCCAAAATCCTGATAAAAATGGCTAAAATTACAAAATGCTTTAACTATGTTAATTTCTATTTTCATAGGGGTATCAAATTGTTTGGAAGGCAAGATATTATTTGCCAGAAAAATTATGTTTTGCCAAAGAAGCAAGTTTTGACACTAACAATGATTTCTGCTGTGAATTGAACTTAAAATTATGTGTTACTGTACAACTTGTATTTATTTATGTAATAAAACTTAATAGAACCATGTATTAAACACTAATTAGATTAACATGCTTAAATTCTGACCCAGTTCAAAGTTCTGGGTTAACAGTTTGAAATTAAATTTTCAATTCAATGAGAAAGCTAGAATTCCCTTGATCTTGTGCTCCAAATATATGAACAAAAGATTAAAGTCATGAAGTGCATTAATGTTGATGACCATGATCAGTTCATCACATGCTCAAAACCATCATTAAGTTCACATACATGAACGAAAGAGGAGGAACACTTGAGCGCAAACACTAACTCATGGCAGGTCGGACTGAAACACTTGTTGTACTGTAGGGTCTTGTACTAAATCTACAGATTGCAAGGGCTAAATTATTACTACACACAGTGCACACCTCAAACATTACAAGGTTCAAGAACTGCAGAGTGTTATTGCAAAAATGATGAGAAACCTCTAAAAGAAAAATCTTATCAACCATGTAAAATACAAGTAGCCTATGTACTTTCCACGATGGGTGTAAACAAGGAATCGATCAGCAAATTTTTAATAGGAAATCGATTACATGTAAAATTACACATCCTCCTCTCCTCAGTCCTGAAAATTGCAAGCAAAGCCTACGGGTGAAAAGTTGAAAGGCTGAAGTAACAGCAGAGAAAAAACAAACTCAAGACTACAATCAAAATTTCGTAACACAAACTCAAAATCATAACGATAACATCTTTAACAAATTGACTGACGTCAAGAATACTCTAGTGGCGACAAAAAAAACTGACTCATGAATTGATGAAATAATAAGTGTTTACTCAAAAAATACATTTACTCAAATAAATAAAAGACTGAAACATCTAACTAGTTGATGCTAATGGCTGAAAAATTTCTCCAACTAAAAACTAACTCTTGGTGAAATGACTAACAACAGTAGAGAAAAATAGTAAGCCATGTGCGGGCAGTAAGTCTCTGGGGTACGCATTTAAACCTGCCACAAGTTCGCTTTAAAGGCTGCGGTGGGAGTAAGCAAGCTGTGTCGAGAGAAAAGCTAGCGCACAAACCGGAATACAACATCGGATTGAGTCAAACAACACAAAGCATCGTAATAATTATTTCACATGGGGGAGGATCATGTTCTGAATGTTGATTTGCGCGTATACCATTTATTTTCACGGACATAGGCGTACGGGAACGCATTTTACTGGGGGGGCAGAAAAAGTTTGCCCTGAAAATAACAATTTGCCCTAAAAATAGACAAGTTGTCCTGAAACTAACTTTTTAGTTTAATCTGAATGGGGCCTGAAACCTTATGTAAATCTGTTCTATACAGTTGAATTCGTTTATAACAACTTCCTCTGTAACGTCAATTCTCCGTTAACGTTACATTTTGTTTGGTCGTGATCGTGATGGCATCTTTTAAATATGCAATTCAATTCGCTTATATAATAATCTGTCAATTCGGCAATAATGTTCTTCATGCAATCCCCTAGAGGTACCGTTATGGGCAAATTCTGTAGTTACTTTGCTTGTTAACTCAAAGGTTTGAAGTTCCTTGCGTGTTGTCTTCTCCAAAACAAGAAAATTTACGGTATTAATTGCTTTTAGAGATGCAAATATATGTACGCGACTTCGATGACGGAACGCAATGTTTTAAAAGCGACGGTTCCGGTTCGTATGGTCTGACTCCCTAAACCTGCCTGTGTTATCGCTGCTGTGCGCTTGAGCAAGGCACTTAAAGACGCGCACTCAAAGGAGACAAGCAGTCCGCACGTCCGTGCTGCCCGCTTCTAAAACTCCTTTTCATCAAAAAAATCTATCATCTTAACACCTTGCACCTCTACCCAGCGCAAACTCGAAAACGAACAAAAAAAGAATTACCGAATTCTTATATCAAGCTGTTCAAATACCGACATCCGATTGTTCGATTTTTATAGTAAGCGAGGGCTTGGTCCAGATCAAAGTCACTATAACCAAGCATGGGTGCAATTTTGTTGT
>Ga0210059_1001038_pt1 | contig 40168 bp, 34 predicted proteins | sample Ectturendosymbi2_FD_188042 | JGI IMG/M metagenome (GOLD analysis project Ga0210059, IMG submission 188042) | Ecteinascidia turbinata endosymbiont from Florida, USA - Sample 2 (SPAdes) (version 2) | ecosystem: Host-associated > Tunicates > Ascidians > Unclassified | place: Key West, Florida... | reverse complement strand
CATTGATAAGCTATATTTTAGTTCTTTATTATCAAAAAAAATTTCTTAGTATTTTAATTGTTGTTTTTTTCTTTTTTTCATTTGCGCTTTTTTTCATTTTTACAATTTTTTACATTGTTTATTTAGAAAATAATTTAAAAAATTTCATGCTTGTTTTTAGTCAAAAAACGCTATGTTTTTTAAATTTTAAAATATATTTTTCACAAATAAAATTAATTAATATTAATAAAACAATAATTGAAATTTTTGTTGTTGATAATATTTATAAAAAGAAAATAATTTTAAATTTTAGTAAAATTCAAATCGAAAAAATTAAAAAATTTTTTAATTTATATAAACTAAAATTTTCTGAAAATATTTAAATTTATAATATAATACATTTGTCATTATTATAATAGCATTCGAAGTTGGTCAGGATTGAAAAATAGCAGCCATAAGGATATAGCGTTATGTATAATGACTTTTTTTATGCATAAAAATTAATTTTAAAAATTTTAAATGTCATTTATTACACTTTATCGAAAATATCGTCCAATTCTATTTAAAGAAATCGTTAATCAAAAATCTGTTGTTTTAAGTTTGCAAAATATTGTTAAAACAAAAAAAAATTCTCAAGCTTATGTTTTTTTTGGGCCTAGAGGAACAGGAAAAACTTCAACAGCTAAAATTTTTTCTAGAAGTCTTAATTGTTTAAAATTAACAAAAGATAATGAAGCTTGTCAAAAATGTAATAATTGTTTGCAAAATTTTAAATTATATAGCCCAGAAATTATTGAAGTTGATGGAGCATCAAATAATGGAGTTGAAGAAATTCGAAAAATTAAAGATAATTTAAGAATTTTGCCTTCATTAAATAAATTTAAAATTTATATTATCGATGAAGTTCATATGCTTTCAAAAGCAGCATTTAATTCATTATTAAAATCATTAGAAGAACCACCTAAACACATTATTTTCATTTTAATCACTACGGAAATTAAAAAAATTCCGATTACAGTTTTATCAAGATGCCAACAATATCAATTTAATTTGGTTAATAATAGCGATATTACTCAAAATTTAGAAAAAGTATTATTAAAAGAAAATATTTCATTTGAAAAAGAAGTGCTTGATTTAATTTCTAAACAAGCAAAAGGAAGTATTAGAGATAGTTTATCAATCCTTGAAAAAGTTTTAAGTTTTAATCATCAAAATCTTTCAATTGAAAGTTATAAACAAGCTTTTGATGATTTAAAACTAGATTTAAAACAAAATTTTATTGATGCAATTTGTAACATTGTTGTTGATAATGGTAAGCAGTTAAATATTGTAAAAACAAAGATTTTAAGTAAAATTTCTAATTTTGGATTTTTCTTAATTGATATTGCTAATTTTCTTGAAGAAAAAGCAATTTCTTTGTTAAACAATAATAAGAATTTAAATAATTATTCACAACGTTTAATTTTTTACCATTATTATTTTGAATTAATTAATTTTATTTTTGTTTTTTTAAAAAAATATGACAACATATTTAATGCAAAATTACTTTTAAATTTATTTATTAAAAATCTTGTTTTTCAATGTTTTAAAACTAATTTGTTTTCAGAATTTAATTTTTTAATTACTAATAAATATTTAGATCAAAAAAAGAATCAAAAAGTAATTAAATATAAAGGTGATGTTAAGTTTTATAAATATATTTTTTCAAATCTAGATATTGAAAATGATATTTATATTCAAAAATGAAATCAAAAAATATTTACATTTAACCCATTTATTAGTTATTTTTTAAACGGAAAAATTTTAGCAGCATCTAAAAATGGTTTTATAATTGTTTTTCGAAATCAAAATTATAAAAATTTATTAAAATTATTTTTAGCAAATCAAAAAAATAAAAATGATTTATTTTTGTTTCTAAATCAAAAAATTTTTATTTTTCCTTTATCTTATCAAAGTTATCAAAAAATAAAATCTTATTATTTAAAATTAAAAGAAACAAAAAATAATTTTTTAAAATTTAATAATGATAGTTTTGTTAGTGAACTTGATTTTTATTATCAAGAATTAACAAAAAATAAAAATTAATTCATGGAAGCGTTTTTTTCAAGGATAAATAACAAAATAATTGATAAAAATAAAACATATATTATTGCTTGATCAGGCGGAATTGATAGCAGCTTTCTTTTTTATTATTTAGTTCAAAATAATTTTAAAAATATCATTTGTGCTTTTGTTAATTATCATCAAAGACCTCAAAGTTATAACGAGGAAATTTTTACTAAAAAATTAGCGCAAAAAAATAATTATTTATGATTTAAAAAAGATTTTTATTTTGAAAAAAATCAAAAAATTAATTTTCAAGATTGAGCTCGAAAAAAAAGATACCAATTTTTTAAAGAATTAGCTTTAATTTATAAATGTGATGTTTTAATTGCGCATCATTTTGATGATTTAATTGAAACGTTTTTAATTCAAAAAAAAAGAAATGCATTAATTTCATATTATGGAATTAAAACAAAAACATTTTTTGTTAAATTAAACAATAATAATGAAAAAAAATCTTTATATTTGTTAAGACCGCTTTTAAACGTTTTAAAAAAAGAAATAATTTTATTTTTAGATAAAAATAAATTAGAATATTATAAAGATTTTTCAAATTATATTCCTAAATACCTTCGCAATAAAATAAGATTGAATTTAAATTTAAATTTAAAGCAAAAAAAATTAATTTTAAAAGAAATAAAAAAATTAAATTTAAAGTTAGAATTAGAAATAAGAAAATCTCAAATTTTATTTTATTCCTTATATAAAAATTATAAAATTATAAATCTTAATATTTTAATAAAACATCCTTTCAATATTGTTAAACGAGTGCTATTTAATTTTTTTGAAAAAAGAAATTATTTGTTTTTAATTTTAAATAAGAAACACGCTTTTTTATCTGAAGTTATCAAACAATTAAAATCTCAGAAAAAAAAATTAGTAATTCAAATAACAAATCATTATTATCTTTTAAAAAATAATAATGAATTAGAAATTAAAAATAAAACTTAAATAAACAAATGGTAAATCCAAAACAAACTTCACCAATTAAAAATAAAAATAAATTTAAAAAGGTTATTACAATTATTCTTTCTTTAGTTGTTCTTTTATCCATTGTTGGGTTAATTTTATTTTATTTTTTAAATAATCGCACTACTTTAAGTTATGGTGACTATAAAGATGATCTTTATTCACGACAATATAAAGGTAGTCGAATTTCATTTTTACCAAACGATACTGTAAATGTTGGAATAGGTCCAAACACAATTATTCTTTCTGGTTCTTTTCATGTTACAAATTCTTCAAACAAACAAGCTGTTTTAAATTATACTGTTGAATTTCCAAGAGATGATTGAAACGCAAAAGCAAATCCACAAGGAATTCCAAATATTCAAACCTTAATTTACCAAGATTATAAAAATAATGTTTCATTTTCTGATACAACCTACACATCACCTTGAATGGGACTATTACAAAATTTAATTTTATATGGTTTACTTTTTGGATTACCAATTTATTTTTTAATGAATCTTTCAAAAAGTGGTGGCGGTATTTCTTCACCATTTACAATGGGAAAAAACAAAGCTCGCCAAGTTACATCAAATGTTAAATTTAGTGATGTTGCTGGTATTGAAGAAGAAAAACTAGAGCTTTATGAACTAGTTGATTATTTAAAACATAACAGCAAATATATTAAACAAGGTGCAAGAATTCCAAGAGGAGTTTTAATGGAAGGGCCTCCTGGAACAGGGAAAACCTTACTTGCAAAAGCTGTTGCTGGTGAAGCTGGAGTACCGTTTTTATCAATTTCTGGTTCTGAATTTGAAGAAATGTTTGTTGGTGTTGGTGCGAGTCGAATTAGAGAAATGTTTAATTTAGCTAAAAAAAATTCACCTTCAATTATTTTTATTGATGAAATTGATGCGGTTGGAAGAAAAAGAGGAACATCATTTGGATCAAGTGTTGGTGAGCAAACACTAAATCAATTATTAGTTGAAATGGATGGGTTTAATACTGATTCTGGTGTTATTGTAATTGCTGCAACAAATAGGGTTGATGTTTTAGATTTAGCGCTTTTAAGACCTGGTCGATTTGATCGTCATATTCAAATTCCATTACCTGATGTTAAAGCACGTGAAGAAATTTTAAAACTACATTCTAAAAATAAAAAATTTTCAAGTGCTGTTGATTTTGGTATCATTGCTCAAAGAACTCCTGGGTTTTCAGGCGCTCAATTAGAAAACGTTTTAAACGAAGCAATTATTTTAGCAATTCGAAATAATCATAAAATTATTTCACTTGATGATGTTGATGAAGCAATTGATCGTGTTGTTGCTGGTCCTGCTAAAAAATCAAAAGTAATGCGAGTTCTTGATAAAAAAATTGTTTCATTCCATGAAGCAGGTCATGCTGTTATTGGATTAAAATTAGAAAATGCTTCTAAAGTTCAAAAAGTAACAATTATTCCAAGAGGACGTGCTGGTGGTTATACAATTATTACTCCTAAAGAAGAAACAATGTTTTATTCAAAAGCACAATTATTTGCTATTATTACAGGATTTTTAGGAGGAAGAGCATCAGAACAAATTATTTTTGGAGTCAAAAATATTACTACTGGAGCTCATGATGATTTAGCAAAAGCTACTGATATTGCTAAAAAAATGGTTGTTGAATATGGGATGACTTCTTTAGGATTAAGTCAAATAAAAAACAATCAAAATAACAATTATTTCAATGGCGATAATAAAATTTCAGAAGTTTTACAAAGCAAAATTGATTCAAAAGTTAATGAAATTTTAGATAGATGTTTTGAAAATTCATTAAAAATAATTAATGAAAATCGTCAACTTTTAGATTTACTTGCTGAATCATTAAATGTTTTAGAAACAATCACTGCAGAGCAAATTGAATATATTAATAAAAATTTAAAATTGCCAGATGAAGTTGTTAAAGCAAAACAAAAACAAAAAGACTTTGAACAAAAAGAAAAAAAAGGATTTGTTTTTTCATTAAAACCAAAACAAATAAAAGCTGAAGATTACGAAAAAAAAGATAAAAAGGAATAAATTATTAATTTTAATTTTTTTAAATTATGGAAAAGAAATTATTAAAAAAAGAAACTAAAAAACTTTTTAAAAATAAAAAAAAAGTTGCATTAAACAAAGACCAAAACAAAAAAAACTTAAAAAATAAAAATAGTCAAAAAAAGCAATCCAACTTAGAAAAAGCATCAAAAATTTTAGCTGATAAAAAACTTAAACAAGAAAAAAAAGCAAATGCTTTAAAATTAAAAAAAGAAAAAAAGCAAAATTTAAAAAAAAATAAATTATTAATCAAAAAAAGAAATAAAAAACAAAATTTATTAATTGCAAAGTATTCAAAAAAAATTTTAAAAAATCGTAAAATTATTTCTTTAGAAAAAAATGTTCCTTCAATTAATGAAAATATTATTGAATTATTTAATGTATCAAAAACCTATATTACCGGTGAAGTTGAAACTCATATTCTAAAAAACATTTCTTTAAAAATAAAAAAAGGAAAATTTATTGTTGTTTTAGGTCCTTCTGGTTCAGGAAAAACAACACTTTTAAATTTAATTTCTGGTCTTGATCGTGCAACTAGTGGTGATGTTTTTGTAAATGGTTATAATTTAAGTCTTTTAAAAGATTCTCATTTAACAACTTTTAGAAGATTAAATGTTGGTTTTATTTTTCAACAATATAATTTATTAACCAATTTAAATGCTCGTGAAAATGTTGAAGTTGGTGAAAATCTTTCGCAAAAAAAACATCAAAAATGAACAATTGAAAAAATTTTTGAAAAAATAGATATGTCTCAACAAATGGATAAATATCCACATCAAATGTCTGGTGGACAACAACAAAGAGTTTCAATTGCTCGTGCTTTAGCTAAAAATCCAGTTGTTTTATTTGGTGATGAACCAACTGGTGCCTTAGATGAAAAAACTGGTAAAAAAGTTTTAACAATTTTGCTTAACATTCAAAAAGAATTTAAATCAACAATTATTTTAGTTACTCATAACCCAAATATAGCTAAAATTGCAGATGTTGTTATTAAGGTTCACGATGGGAAAATTGAAAGTAATCTTCAAAACGAACATCCAACTGATCCTAATTTAATTTCTTGACAATAAAATATTATTTTTTTATAAAATAAATAATTTTTATGAAAAAAAAAAGAAAAAAAAATTTAATTTTTAGAAATTTTGCGCTTTCTTCCTTTAAAAACAAAGGGCAAATTTTTATAATGACATTTTTAACATTAATTGTTGGATTGCTAATTTTATTATTAACATTTTCAAGCCAACAATTATTTAATAATAAACAACAATTTGAATCTGAATCTAAATTACATGATTTTATTGTTGATGTTCAAAATGCTAATTATTATAATAAAAATTCAAGTAACGAAACTAAAGATATTTTAATTCAAAAGGAATTAGAAGATTTAAGTTTAGTTAAAAATAATCAATTTTGATGATCAAGAATTGAAACAAAAAATTTTTATGCAACTAGAAATAATCAAGAAAATTTATTTAAATTAGTAGGTTATTCTTTAAATTCAAAAGTTGATAAACTAGTTATTACAAAAGGTTATAATTTAGGTCAAAACCCAAATGTTAAAGATGATGTTTCAAAACAAATTGTTTTAGATGCAACTTTTGCAAAATTACACAATGTTAAAATTAATGATATTATCAGAATTGTTAATGATGACATCGGAAATTCATTAATTGTTCATTCTAATGTTATTAAAGCAAATTATAAATGATTTAGAGTTGTTGGTTTTGGGGATAGTGCTAATTATGAAGCACCAATATTAGATTACAAAACTTCGTTTCCAAATAAAAACATTCAAGGTATTGGTTATATTGATCAAAAGGATTTTGGGATTTATCAACAACCAACTTTTTTAAATGATCAAAATTACTATAATTTTTATAACCCTAATTTTGATGATTGAAATTCTTATTCAAATGTTGATAATGAAATATATTATGCGTGTCGATTTAAACCAAACGCAAACAAAAATTTAACACTTATTAAACAATATTTACAAAAAAAACATTCTAATCTTTTTCCAGATTCAAAAAAATGATATAAATTAAAAAAAATAATTTCATTTATTGATGATTATTTTTCAAAAAATCCTTTAAACGCAAATAAATTCAAACAAAACTACAATAATAAAACCGCTTTAATAAAAGCAATTAAAACTAAAATTTTAAATTGTGCTAAAGCTCAATCTATTGCTTTAACATGAAATAATTTATGAAGTTTAAATTTATTTAAAAATAATAAAGAAAGTTTTGATTTTAATGATGTTAATTCTTGATCAAGTTTAAAAAAAATTATTGTTGTTATTAAAAAATATAACAACACATATATACAAAGTGATACAAATTTATGAAATCCAAATAATTTTTTACAGTTTAATTTAACAAATTGAATTAAAGGTAAAACTAAAACAAATAACGTTACAAACAATAATAAAATTTTAAATTTAAGCAATCAAGTTGTTAACGATTTTGTTTCAAAAATTACTGCTCAAATACCAGGTCCATTTCCAACTCTGGCACCACCGTTTTTTTTAAACAATGCTTTAATTAATGTTACTAACAATAATAATTACAATTTTTTTAAAAATTTTTTAATTACAAATATTGTTAATAACGATTTAAGTAAATATAACAATAACACAATTGATTTAATTAAAAAACAATTAAATAAAAGTTTAGATGTTATTTTAAATGTTAAAAAAACTTCAAATCTTGATAATGCTTTTTTAAATGTTAATAAAGCAAATATTTATAAAGATATTCAAATAACATTAAAATTAAGAAATCCTAGTGTAAGCGCTCATATTTCTTCTTATAATTTTGAGTCTAAAATTAATTTAAGTGCAAATAATTATCATTATTTTAAAAATATAAATTCAAGTAATCAAGAAATTGTTTTTTCTAAAAATGATAAAAATTATTTTTATTATCAAAGAACAAATTTGTTTAATGTTTTTTTAAACGGATACAATATTTATTTAGGTTTAATTTTTTTAATTTTTGTAATTGTTAGTGTAATTTGTATAAGTTTAATTATCAAAAAAATAATTGCAAAAAATAAATATAATTTAGGATTGTTAAAATCTTTAGGTGAAAACAAATATTATTTAGCAGCATCTTTTATTTCTGTTCCCTTGGTTAATGTTTCAATTGCTGCAATTTTCATTTATCCTTTAACAATTGTTTTTCAATTAATTTTAAATAATTTTTTTGCCCTCTATTTTAATCTAGGAAATTTAAATATAAATTGGATTTCAACAATTTATATGTTTTTTATAACATTAGCAATAATTTTATTTTTTTATTGTTTTGTAACTTTTGTTGTTGCTTTTATTTATTTAAATAAAAAACCGCTTTCATTACTTGAAGATGTTAAAGTTCAAAAAGTTCATTGTTGAACAATTGCTTTAAAAAAATATTTTAATTATTTCAATTTTTATTCAAAATTTAGTTTAACGATTTTATTACAATCATTTTCAAAAATTTATCTTGTAATTTTTTCAATTTTTATTGGTTCGTTTTTATTGTTAGCTGCTTTTTTTGTTCCTAATATTTTTCGAACAAATTTAGATTATATGTTTATTGATCAAAATTATAATAATTTAACTTCATATAATGAGCCGGTTTGAAATTCTCCGTTTTCGTTTTTAAAATATTATAATGTTGCTGCACAAAATGAAAACAAAACAAAATTAATTCCCAAAAAAAATGACAATTATTTTAAATATTTTTCAGATATAAACAAAATGGGTAATGATATTTTTACCCCTGATCCAACGCAATCAACAATTGATCTTGGTATGTGTTTAAAAAATTTAAACAACAAAACACTTTCAAATGCTTTTTTAAATAAATTAAAATCTTTAAAAAATAAACCAAATGAAGATTCATTAATTGCAGGTCAAATTTGAGTAAATGATTATCCACAAATTTCTCAAAACATTAAAAATGAATTTAGCGCTACAAATTATAATCAATATTTAAAAACCAATCTTCAAGTTATTTATAATTTATATCGTAATTTTTATATTAAATATAAAAATAGTTTAAATTTAAATGTAAATCCTTATTTTATTCAGGATAACAATATAACATCATCAAATGTTTTTCCTGGACCATATAAGCAAAATATTTTTAATTATTTTAAAGATAATTTATCTCAAACAGAAACTATTTCTTTTAATAGTGATCAATTTAAATTTTGAACAAATTTTATAAAATCTTCATTTACATTTAAAGATAACAAAAATCAATTAACAATAAATAATGATCAAAAGATAATTGCTAATTCATTTTCTTCTCTTAATTCAAAAGATCAAAAAACAACAGCGATAAATTTTATTAAAACATTTAACGCGTGATTTTTATCAGTTTTTTATGGTCGACTTTCAACTGGAATTGTTGAAGAGGTTTATTCAAAAGCGCCATTTTCAGTTCGAATTGAATTGAAAAAAAAGCTTGAAAATTTTAATAATGATTATAATTTAGAGTTTAATTTGGTTAATTTTAATCCAAATAAAGAAGAATTAGCAACAATGCTAAACGCAAATTATAATAATAAAAATTTTAAAATTTATGGAATACATAATAATGATAAATACCAAGGGTTATTTAATTTTAAAAAAAAGAATTTAAATAAATTATTAAACATTAATTTTAATTCAAAAACTGCAAATAATAATGTTTATCCTGTTGTAATTAATGAAAGCATGGCTAAATTATTTAATTTAAAATTAAATCAAGAATTTAATTCAAAAATTAATAATTATTCATTAAATAATAAAAATAAAGCTCTTGATATTGGAAATTCAAATAATTCTTCTGATTTTGGAAATTTTAATCCAAATAATTTTGTTTCAGCAGATAATCGTGATTTCAATTACGATGATATTTATTTTGATAAAAACCATACAACTCCAATTTATAATTCAGGTCCTTTTGGAAGAAATGCTGATTATATGTCTGAACAAGTTGCACTAAATAACTTTAATATTGATTCTTATTTTAAAAAAGAAAATTTTAAAGTTGTTGGAATTTCTGAAAATTATGGTGCTCCAAAAGTATATATAAATAATTTTTATGCAAATCATTTACTAAATTATGATAAAACACAAATTTTTTTCTTAAAATTATTTAATAAGCAATGAAGTTTAAATCCACCTTCAAAATTTAAATTTCAACCTTTAAATTTTAATAGTAGTTTCCAATTACATAAATATTTTTTAAATCCAACTTCTTCAAATCAAGAAAAAGAAATAAAAGCTTTTTTTAATGAATATCCAATTTTTAATTACAAAATGAGTTCTTCAAAATATAATGATTTAAATTTTGGTTTAGGAGTAAATTCAAAATATGGTGATTATAGTGCAATCGGTTTAAATGGCGGATTAGCAGCAAAATTTAATTCTTCTGATCCAAATCTAAAATATAATTTTAAAAATTTATCAAATAATGAAGTAAAAAAAATGGCTCCCAAAGATCAAATTCTTAAAATATTAAATTATGATTACAATCAAATTGAGTTTCTTGTTTGGGATTTTGCACTTTTAGCATTTATAATGACGTTTTTAATTATTACATCTGTAACATCGATGATTATTAACGAAAATAAAAAAATAATTGTTCAAATGAAAATTTTAGGTTTTTCAAATTCTAAAATTACATTTTGTTTATTTAATTTTTATATTCCGATCATATTTTTTATTTATGTTTTAATATATCCGTTAACTTGATTTTTATTAAAATTTATTTTAAATAATGTTTTAACAAAATTTAATATTGCTTTAGCTTTGTTTTTTAATTTTAGTATCCCGTTTTTTAGTTTTGCCCTTTTATTAATTATGTACTTAACAAATTTTTTATTTAATTTTTATTTAATTAAAAATTCAAAATTAATTAAATCAAGTAGTGAAAAATAAAAAAGAAAAAATTATTGTTGCGCTTTCAGGAGGAATTGATTCTAGTTATGTTATTTATTTGTTAAAACAAAATCCTGAATATGAAATAGAAGCAGTGTTTATGCGCAATTGAGATCGTTATTTAAATAATGATTTAAACGAATTAAAAAACAATTTAAAACAAGAAGATTTTTGTGATTCGATTAAAGAATATGAAGTTGCTCAAAAAGTTGCTAAATTTTTTAAAGTTAAATTACATTTTGTTAATTTTGTTGATCAATATTTTCAAAAAGTTTTTCTTAATTTTTTAAATAATTTAAAACAAGGTTTAACACCAAATCCAGATGTTTTATGCAATCAAAAAATAAAGTTTGGAATTTTTTTAGAATACGTTTTAAAAAAATATAATGCTTCTTATATTGCAAGCGGCCATTATGCTAAAAAAATATTTAATCCTAAAATTAATGAATTTCAATTATTAATTCCAAAAGATAAAAATAAAGATCAAACATATTTTTTATCATTGTTAAATCAAGATATGTTAAAAAAATCTTTATTTCCATTAGAAAATATTTTAAAAACCCAAATTCGAAAAAATGCTAAAGCATTAAATTTTCCAAACTCTACTAAAAAAGATTCTAGTGGTATTTGTTTTATTGGTAAAAGAAATTACCAATCATTTTTAGGTAATTATTTACCAATAAAAAAAGGCGATACGATTGATATTTTACAAAAAAAAATAATCGGTATTCATAATGGAGTATATTTTTATACAATAAATCAACGCAAAAATTTAAATTTATCAGGATTTGATGCTCCTTATTATGTTGTTGGTAAAAATATTCAAAAAAATATTTTATATGTTGCTAATCAAAATTTAAAATATTACTTAAACGCAAATAGAGTTTTTATTAATCAAGTTCATTTTATAAATCAAAGTAATTATCAATTTAAAGAATTAGATTGTCTTTTTATGTTTAAATATCGTCAGAAAAAAATAAAAGGAAAGCTATTAAAAATAAACAATTTAGAATATAAAATTATTTTAGAAAAATCAACAAATCATATCACAAATGGTCAATATGCTGTTTTTTATCAAAATGATGTTTGTTTAGGTTGTGGAGTGATTACTAAAAGTTATTTCAATGAAAGGATGTTGCAACAATATTAATGAAACAAAAAATTACAAGTAATGAAATTAGAAAATTATGAATTAGGTTTTTTAAAGAAAATAATCATTTATTTTTAAAATCATTTTCTTTAATCCCAATTGATGATTCAAGTTTGCTTTGAATTAATGCTGGAGTTACACCTTTAAAAGCGTTTTTTCTTGGTAAAAAAACAGCTCCTCATCCAAGGTTAGTAACAATTCAAAAAGCAATTCGGACAAACGATGTTAGATTAGTTGCAAAAACAAAACGTCATTTAACTTTTTTTGAAATGTTAGGTAATTTTAGTGTTGGTGATTATTTTAAAAAAACAGCTCTTGAATTCGCTTTTAAATTTTTAACAGCTCCAAATTATTTAAATTTAGATTTAAATAAGTTATATTTTACAATTTTTAAAGATGATATTGATGCGTACAATATTTTAATTGCATTAAAAATAAACAAAAATCATATTTTAAAACTAGGCAAAAAAACAAATTTTTGAGAGATTGGATTAGGTCCATGTGGACCTAGTTGCGAAATTTTTTATGATCGTGGATCTAAATATGATCCAAAAAATATTGGGATTGAATTATTAAAACAAGATATTGAAAATGATCGTTATTTAGAAATTTGAAATATTGTTTTTAGTGAGTTTAATCAAACAAAAGATAAAAATATTGTTTTATTACCACGAAAAAACATTGATACTGGTGCTGGTTTAGAAAGATTAGCTCAAGTTTTGCAAAATAAAAATTCTGTTTATGAAACTGATTTGTTTTTAGGTTTATATATTCAACTTTCAAAATTAACAAATTCAAAATATCAATTTAAACAAAATGTTACTTTAAATGATAATGTTCAAAAAAAAATAAATTATTATTTCATTGTTATTATTGATCATTTACGAGCAATTGTTTTTATGTTAAATGAAAAAGTTTTTGTTGCTAATAAAAACAGAGGTTATGTTATCAAAAAATTAATTAGAAGAGCTTTAGAAAAAGGAATAAATTTAAATTTTAATGCCCCTTTTTTATATAAGTTGGTTCATTTTTTAATTCATGAAATGAATGAATTTTATGATGATTTAAATAAAAACAAAGACTTTATAATTAATAATCTTTACAATGAAGAAGAAAAATTTTTTAATACTTTAAAAATTGGTAATTTAAAATTAAATCAAATTCTTAAAAAAGATGTTTTAGATGAAAAAAAAGCATTTTATTTATATGAATCATTTGGGCTTCCTTTTTCTTTAATTAATCAAATTGCAAAACAAAATAATATTTTTTTAACAAAAGAAAAATTTAATGCAATATTTCTTGAAAACCAAATAAAAACAAAAGCTAAAGCTAAAAAACATATTGCATACGGAAATCAAGATTTGTTTTTACAAAATTTAAATTTAAATTCTAAATTTATTGGTTATCAAGATTTGTTAGCAAATAAAGTTAAAATATTAGCAATCATTTTAGATCACAAACTTAAAAAAGAAGTTAAAAATCAAAAAATATGACTTGTTGTATCTAAAACTCCTTTTTATGCAACAAAAGGTGGTCAAGAACATGATTTAGGCTTGATTTGAAACGATAATTTTAAAGGAAAGGTTACGAACGTTTTTTTAGGTCCTAATCAAGAACACATTCATGAAGTTGAAATTAATGGAATCATTAATGTAAATGAAAATGTTAATTTAAAAGTTTTTGAAGATATTAGATTTAATGCTCAAAAAAATCATTCCTTAACTCATTTATTACATTCTCAATTACGAAAAGTTTTTGATAACAATGTTTTTCAACAAGGTTCATTTAATAATTATTTAGGATTACATCTTGATGTTAGTTTTTTAAAAGAAAATTTAAATTCTAAAAATCTAAATTCTTCTATACTAAAAGCAAATTTGCTTGCTCAAGAATTAATTGATCAAAAAATTGATTCCGAAATAATTTTTACGGATTATAAAAGTGCAATTAATAAATACCATGCATTAGCATTTTTTAAGGATAAATATAATGATTTAAAAAATGTTCGAATTGTTAAATTTAAAAATGAAAGCATTGAATTGTGTGGGGGAACTCATGTTAAAAACACTAAAGAAATTGAAAAGTGTTTAATTACTAATTATAAAAAAATTGGTTTTAATAAATTAAGAATTTATGCTATTTCAACCAATGAAAACATTGTTAAAGAAATTAAAGCAAAAGAAAAACATTATTTTGAATTAAAATTAAAAAACAAAGAAATTTTAAAAAAATTAAATTTAAAAGAAGAATCATTTTTAAATGTTAATTCTTTAAATTTTATTAATTATTATTTTAATTTAAAAAAAGCAATTAAAGAGCAAGAAGATTATTTTATAAAATTAAAAAAAATTTTATTGCAAAATGATGCTCAAGCTAAATTACTTCCGTTTTTAAATTTAAAACCAATTGTAAAAAATAAAATTAATATTTTGTTTTTTAATTTTAAAGATATTGAAAAAAATTTAATTAATAAAATTTTAAACTTTTATAAGCGCAAATATATTCAAAATACAGTTATTTTATTTTTATTTGATGATTCAAAATTAAATCTTTGTAAATTGTTTCTAATTATTTCCAAAGATTTAAAAAAATATTCTGCCTTAAATTTTTTAAAAACTTTAAAATCAGAAAAGCTTTTATTTAAAGGTGGCGGTAATTTGAATTTTGTTCAAATTGTTTTTTCAAACTTAACTGGTAACAAAAAAATTATTGAAAATGTATGGAAAAAAAATTTCAAATTAATTTTTTAGCCAATTATGTTGGTGTTGATTTAGGAACAAAATCATTAGGTATTGCAACAAGTAATGGTATTATTATAACTCCTCGAACAACACTTTTTTTTAAAGCACATGATTTTAAAAATTGTGCTTTTCAATTAATTAAATTTTGTCAAAAAGTTCAAGCAAAAACGCTAGTTATTGGAGTTGCAAAAGCAAATAATTTAATTACAAAACAAGAGAAAGCTGCAAAAAAATTAGCAAATTTAATTAAAAAAAACTTTACAATAAAAATAAATTTTGTCGATGAGAGTTATTCTTCTTGGCAAGCAATAGAAATTTTAAATCAAAAAAAATATAACTTAAAACAAAAAAAAAATAAAATCGATCAAATAGCGGCAGTTCAAATTTTAAAATCCTATTTAAATAATTTAAAGCAAAAAAACTATGATTAATTTTTTAAATAAAAAACACATAATTATTTTAGTATCAGGAGGGGCAGCATCAGGAAAAACAACTTTTTCAGAAAAATTAATGAAACTTGTAAAAAACTATTCTGTTTCTTTAGTTTCATTAGATAATTATTATAAAGATTTTCCAAATTTAAGTAGTGAAGAATTGAAAAATATTAATTTTGATAATCCAATTACAATTGATTCAAAATTACTACTTAAACACATTAACATGTTAATAAATGATAAAATCGTTAAACAACCAAAATATGATTTTTCAATTAATGCTCATGGCAATGAATATGTTATTGTTAAACCTGCAAAAATTATTATTATTGAAGGAATATTTTTGCTGGAAATGAAAGAAATTAGAAACCTAAGTAATATTAAAATTTATATTGAAACTGATGATGATATAAGATTTATTCGTCGATTAAATCGTGATATTAAAGAGCGAAAAAGAAGCGAAGAATTTGCAATTAAACAATATCTTGAAAAAGTAAAACCAATGCATGAATTAATTGTAAAACCTTCATCTCGATATGCGGATTTAATTATCCCTTATTATGAAGGTAATGATGTAGCAATGGAAATATTAATAAGTTCAATTAAAGGATTGTTAAATAAATAATGGAACAAAAAAAACAACTTTTTACCAGTAAAAATATACTTGTTGCTGTTGCTGGTGGAACAGCATCTGGAAAAACAACTTTTTCAAAAAAAATCATGAAAGAAATAAGTGAATATTCAGTTATTTTACTTTCATTAGATAATTACTATAAAGATTTTTCATATTTAACTTTTGAACAACGTGAAAAAATAAATTTTGATAACCCGGATAATTTTGATGTTCCGCTTTTAAAAAAACATTTAACAATGTTAAGAAATAATGAATCAATTGAACAATTTATTTATGATTTTTCAATTCATTTAAGAAGTAAAAAAACAATTGTTGTTAAACCAGCAAAAATTATTATTATTGAAGGATTGTTTTTGCTTCATATTGAAGAAATAAGGGATTTATTTAATATAAAATTATATATTGAAACTGATGATGACTTAAGATTTATCAGAAGATTAGAGCGAGATATTAAAGAGCGAAATCGAACTAAAAATTATGTTGTTAATCAATATTTAGAAACAGTAAAACCAATGCATGATTTAATTGTAAAACCTTCATCTCGATATGCCGATTTAATTATTCCTTATTATGATGGTAATAAAGTTGCAATGAAAATATTATTAGCTTCATTTACATATTTACTTAATAATAAAAAAAATAAGTTATAAATGGATAAATTTAGTGGTGAAAAAAGCATTGTTATTGCCGTTGCTGGTGGCGCTGGTGCTGGTAAAACAACTTTTTCAAGACAATTAGTTGCTTTATTAAAAAATTATTCGGTAATTTTAATTTCAGTTGATAATTATTGTAAAGATTTTTCTCATTTAACTCTAAAGCAACGAAAACAAATAAATTTTGATAATCCTAATACAATTGATATTGAATTATTAAGTAAACATTTAAAAATGCTTAAAAATAATCAAAGTGTAAATTGTCATTATTATGATTATTCAATAAGTTTAAGAAGTAAAAAAACTTTTAAATTAAATCCAGCAAAAATTATTATTATTGAAGGTGTATTGTTACTTAGTACTCCAAAAATAAGAGAATTAAGTGATATTAAAATTTATATTGAAACTGATGATGACTTAAGATTCATTCGAAGATTAAAAAGAGATATTAACGAACGAAAAAGAAGTCGTGAATTTGCAATTAATCAGTATTTAACAATGGTAAAACCAATGCATGAATTAATTGTAAAACCTTCATCTCGATATGCTGATTTAATTATTCCTTATTATGATGGTAATAATATTGCTATGAACATATTAATAAAATCAATTGAAGGTGTATTAAAAAATGGAAAAAAAAATTAGTGATCAAGAAAAAAATCGAAAGTTAAAATTAGAAAAATTAATTAATCAAAATCAAAATCCGTTTCTTGAAACTAGTTATCTTCGAAACTATAATTCAAAAAAATTTTATCAAGATTTTGATAAATATAACAAAGAAGAGCTTTTAGAAAAAGAACATATTTTAATTTCAATGGCGGGAAGAATTAAAAGATTTCGAAGAAGTGGTAAAGTTATTTTTGCAAATTTAATTGATGAATATCAAGAATTTCAAATTTATATTAAAAAAGATTTGATTTCAAATTTTGATAAAGTTAAAGAATTTGATATTGGTGATATTGTAGGTGTTAAAGGTTTTGTTATGAAAACTAGAGTTCAAACATTAACACTAAAAGTTAATGAAATAATATTGTTAGCAAAAGCTTTAAAACCGCTTCCTGAAAAATATCATGGCTTAGTTGATGTTGAAACTAGATATCGAAAAAGATATTTAGATTTAATAATGAATAAAGAAGTTAAAGATGTTTTTGTAAAAAGAACTAAAATAATTAATTCAATTCGCAACTATTTAAATAATTTAGGTTTTTTAGAAGTTCAAACTCCAATTTTACAACCAATTCATGGTGGTGCTGTTGCAAGACCATTTACAACCTTTCATAATTCTTTAAAACAAAAATTATATCTTCGCATTGCAACCGAACTTTATTTAAAACGATTAATTGTTGGTGGATTTAATAAGGTATATGAAATTGGACCAATTTTTCGAAACGAAGGTATTTCTCCAAAGCATAATCCTGAATTTTATTCATTAGAAGCTTATTGAGCATATAAAAATTATCATGTCATGATTGAATTATGTGAAAATTTAATTAATGATGTTGTTTTAAAATTAAATAATAATTCTTTAAGTTTAAAATACCAGAATCAAATTTTAAATTTTAAAAAACCATATTTAAAACTAACAATGATTCAAGCTGTTAAAAAATATTGTAATGTTGATTTTGAAAAAATTAAAACTTTTGAACAAGCTAAAGAAATAGCTTTAAAAAATAATTTACCTATTTTAAAACATCACAATAGTATTGGTCATATTCTAAATTTATTTTTTGAAGAAAAAGTTGAACAAAATTTAATTCAACCAACTATTATTTATGAATATCCTTTTGAAATTTCGCCGTTAGCAAAAAAAATAAAAACAAAACCATTGTTTTGTGAACGATTTGAATTATTTATCAATACAATTGAATTTGTTAATGCTTTTAGTGAATTAAATAATCCCAATGAACAATATTTAAGATTTAAAAATCAAGTTGAATCTAAACAAAATGGTAATTTAGAATATCATGAAATTGATTATGATTATATTGAAGCATTAAAATATGGATTAGCTCCTTGTGGTGGTATTGGGATCGGAATTGATCGTTTGGTAATGCTTATTTGTAATAAAACTTCAATTAAAGATGTTTTATTGTTTCCGCAGTTAAAAACAAAAAAAACAAAATAATTTAAAAATAAATTGAGCTTTTTATTATTAACTAATTTAATTGCTTTAGGTGTAATTATAATTTTATTTTTGTGTGGATTATTTATTGAAAAAATTATTTTTAAATCTCAAGCTATTTTTACAACTAAAAAAATAACATATAGTGCACTTTCATGTGCGTTTTATATTACTTTAAATGTTGTTATTATTTGGCTTGGAAAATTAATTTTCTTTTCATTAATTACAATTCAAATTGCACAAAGTTTCTTTTTAATTTTTGGCTTCTTTTTTGGTATTAGTTTAGGAATTGTAATTGCTATGATTTCTGATTTGATCTGCTTTTTATTAACATCAAATTTTTTTGGTTATCATTTTGGATTTAGTTTAGATCTTGTTTTATTTGCGTTTTTTGGAGGCGTTTTAAAACTATTTGATTTTAAAAAAGAAAAAAATATTAAAATATTATTAATTATTTTTGATGTTTTTTTAGTTTTATTAATTAAATTATGTCTTGATCGTTTTTATTTATCAGCTCTTTTAAAAATTAATATGTTTAATTTATTTTTAATGATTAATGAAGTAATAATAACGGTAATTGAACTTCCGTTTTATCTTTTCTTTTTATATTTAATTTTTGATATTTTTAAATTAAGGTTTAATTTAAATTTAAAAAATTTATCAATAAAACAAAAAAACAAATTAAATAATAATAATGTGTATTTAAAAAATGAATTTAAATAGTTCTTTACCTAATAATTGTGTTTTACCAGAATATTTTGGATGATTTAGACCATATTGAGTTTTTTTTCTTTCTGGTTTTTTATTAGGATTTTTATTAGCAATTTTAGAAGCAAAACGAAAAAATCTTCCTTTAAAACCTTTAGAAAATTTTATTATTTTTGCTTTACCTATTTCTGTTGTAAGTTCATCTTTTTTTGGTAAATTAAATTTTTTTAATAACACTCAACCCTTTTATCAATTGTTCTTTTTTTGGCAAGCTGGATTATCAGTTCATGGCGCTATTATTGGAGCTAGTATTTTTGCGTTTTGTTATTTTTATTTTACAAGAGAAAAATATCAAATTTCAACAATGGTTTATATTGATATTTTAGCTCCTAATGCATTAATTGCACAAGCAATAGGGCGTTGGGGTAATTTTTTTAATCATGAAATTTTAGGAATTCAAACTTCATATCAAGCTTTAAGTTGATTGCCAAGTTTTATAAGAAATAGTTTAATTAAAGTTCATTTTAATCAAACAACAAATCAATTTGTTACAAATCATCCCTTAGTTTTTTATCAACCTTTATTTTTGTACGAAAGTATTTTAGATTTATGCTTTTTTTTATTAATTAATCTTTTTTTTAAAAAATATATATATCTTTTTTTTAAAACACCACTAAAAATTAATGATCAAAAATGTTTTAGGTTAAAATATTTATTTCATAATTTATGCTTTAAAAATAATAAAGTAAAGTATTTAGGATTTAAGCAAACTTGAAATAATTTATATTTTGAATATGAAGTTCCTAAAAATTTATTAAAATCAATTAAAATTACAAAATATAATAATAATTCAAAATCAAAAATTAAAAACTATTTTAATTTTGTAACTAAACAAAATAGCAAGGAAATTAAAAACTTAAATAACCCCTATCAAGTTCCAATTATTTATTGTGGTGTTTTTTCTGGTTTATATTACTTTTTTTATGATTTAATCAGAATTTGCTTAGAATGGCAAAGACAAAGAGTGGAACTTTTTATTATTAATAGTTATGTTTTAAGTTATATATTTTTAATATCATTTGCGTTATTTGGATTATTTTTAACAATTTTTATGCAATTTATTAGCCCTAATAAATATCGAAAACAAAATTTTTATTATGAAAAACAATTCTAACGATAACTTAATATATGAAGTTATTACAATTGGAGCTGGACCAGCTGGATTAACTTCAGCTCTTTATTTAGCTCGCGCTGGAGCAAAACAATTAATTATTGAAAAATATATTCCAGGTGGAAAATTATCAAAAACAGCTTTTATTGAAAATTATTCTGGGTTTTCTAAAATTAATGGTACTGATTTGGCATTTAAAATGTATGATCAAATTCTTAAATATAAAGTTAAATTTAAATTTGAAACTGTTTTAAATATTATTAAAAAAAAATCAAAACTTTTTGAAGTTATTACAAACAAAAACACTTATATTTGTAAAGCAGTAATTATTGCAACAGGTACAAAAGAGCGTGAAGTTGGCGCAATTAATGAAAATAAGTTTTATAACAAAGGAGTTTCTTATTGCGCTGTTTGTGATGGATCAATTTATAAAAATAAACCAGTAGCTGTTGTTGGTGGAGGTATGAGTGCAATTGAGGAATCAATGTATTTAACTAGATTTGTGAAAGAAGTTCATTTAATTCATCGTCGTGATGTATTTAGAGTACCACCAAACATTTTAGCTAAAGCTCAAGAAAATAAACAAATTAAATGATATTTATTTAGTGTTTGAAAAGAAGCTAAAGGTGATGATGTATTAAATGAAATTATTATTTTAAATTTAAAAACAAATAAAACTCAATCAATTAAAGTTAGTGCCGTTTTTCCTTATATTGGTTCTGATCCAATTATTCCTTTTAAAACAAATTTTAAAATTTTAGATCAAAATAATTATGTTGAAAATAATATTTATTGTGCAACAAGTGAACCTGGAATTTTTGCAGCTGGAGATGTAACTAAAACTCCATTAAGACAAGTTTCAACAGCTGTTTCTGATGGGGCTAAAGCAGCGCAATTTGCAATGAGTTATATTGATAATTTAAAAATTGAAGATGAAGAATAATTTTTAAAATTATTGTTAAAATATTATAATTAAATAAATGAAAAAAAGTTTTAATTTATTTGTTAAAAACGAGCTTTTTAAATCAATTTTAAATTCAAAAAATTATTCTTATTTTTTGCTTGGTTGACTTTATAATCGCGTTAGTATTATAAATAATGATAATTTTATAATTAAATTACATGTTGCAAGTTTTACAAATTATTTGTTAAAGTTATTATCTCAAAACAAACTTTGCAAATTTAAATTTAAAATAATAAAAAAAAAAGTTTTGCTGTTATTGAAGTTAAGAATGAAAATTTAACAATTTTAAAAAATTTAAATTTTTATTTGCCAAATATTTTTGCTTTTTTTAATATCAATAATTTTTCAAAACCAGAATTTCAATGTTTTGTTTCTGGTTTATTTATTAATTGTGGTTATATTAGTAGTCCAATTAGTAATTTTTATCATTTAGAATTTAAATTATTCGATTTAGAATTATTAAAAATAATTGTTTTAAAACTAAAAAAGTATCAAATAAATTTTAAAATTTTAAATTCTAAACCATTTAAAAGATGTTATTTAAAAAAATTTTTTGAAATTTCTGATTTTTTAAAATTCTTAAATGCTTTTAAAAGTGTTTATTTTTTTGAAAATAAAAAAATCGAACGTAATTTTATTAATGATATTAAAAAATCAATTAATTTAAATTTAGCAAATCAACAAAAAATAATTAAAGCTTCGAATCAAAATATTTTATTAATTAAAAAATTAAAGCAAAATAATTCATTTATTTTGTTGCCGCCTAAATTAAAAATTTTATGTCAATTAAGAATTGATAATCCTGATTTTAATTATAATGAACTAGCAAAATTAATGAATCAAAAATTAAATTTAAAACTTAAAAAAAACGATATCTTTTTAATGTTTAAAAAATTGAAATTAATTGAAAAATTAAAATAATATTTTATAATAATAAAAATTAAGCTATTTATAAATAGATATATAAATGAATAATTCAATAAGTCAATATGGTATAAATCAAATCATTCTTGTTCTTGAATGTTTGGTTTTTATAATAGCAATTGTAATGATTGTTATTGGTATTTTGCAAAACAAGGAATCTCAAAACGGATTAGCCGCTTTAAATGGTGGTAATGATGAATTGTTTGCAAATTCTAAGGAAAGAGGAAAAGAAAAAGTTTTTTCAATAGTTATGTTTTCTTTAGGATTTTCATTAGCAACATTAACAATTGTGATTTCAATATTATCAAATGTTCTTTTAAGTTAAAATAATGAATAGTTTATGCAATTTTATTTTAGCTAATTTTCATCATTTAAAAACAAATGAGATTTTAATTGATTCGTTATGAAAAAAAGTTAAAGAAAAAAATCAAAATTTTTGAAGCAAAGAAAACTTTTCCGAAGCTTTGCTTTTTTTAAATGAAAAAGAAATTATTAAATTAGAACAAAAAAAAATAATTTTAATTTTTGATTTTAGTAAATTTTCAAATTGTGACAATAATTTTAAACACACTAATTTTCTTTTAATTGGAAAAATAAGAGATGTTAAAAATAAAAAAGGTTATCAATTTAATTATTTTGGGTTTGATTTTAAAAAAAATACCATTATTTTCAAAAGACTTTTTATTCATACTAAGAATTTACTTAATTCATATTCTCATGATTTAGTTTTATGTTGTAAACAAAAAAATTATTTTCAAAAATTTCGAACAACTCGTTATGAAGCCTTTGTTTTAAAAATGTTAAAAAGAGAATTTTCAAATGTTATTGGTTATGTTTATAAAGAAAATAATATTTTAAAATTTAAAATTTTAAATTCTAAACTTCAAAATTTAGAAGCTCAAATTATTAACATTAATAATGCTTTCCAAAAAAATAATCATGCTTTTAAAGCAAAAATTATTGATTATCAACCATATAAATATCTTTTTTCAATTTTACTTGAAGATGATTTAGGTGATTTTAATAAAAACGAAACTAAATTTAAAACAATTATTGCTGAAAATGATATGAATTTTCAATTTGATAAAGATGTTTTATATGAAGCTAAACAATTGCCAAAAACGCTAAATTTAGAAAACGTTACTGATCTTAACGAGCGAAAAGATTTAACAAATTTAGAATTTGTTTCAATTGATGGAGTTGATGCTAAAGATTTAGATGATGCCATTTATGTTAGAGAAGATAAAAATGGATTTAATTTAAAAGTTGCAATTGCTGATGTTAGTTATTATGTTAAGCGAAAATCATTAATTGATTTAAGTGCTAAAACTCAAACAAGTTCAATGTATTTAGTTAACTATGTTAAACCAATGCTACCAGTTGAGTTATCTAATAATTTATGTTCTTTAAATTATAATAAAAAACGTTTGGTTTTAGTTCTTGATTGTAATCTTGATATAAATGGTAAAGTTTTAAATTCAAAAGTTTATAAAGGTATTATTAATTCTTTTGCTCGTTTAAATTATGATGAAGTTAATTTATTTTTTGAAAATAAAGAATTAAATTCTTCAACCTTAGATTTATTAAAAGTAAAAACACTTTTAAATAGCGCTAAAAAACTATATCAAATTTTAAATAAAAATAATGATGCTAAAGGATTTATAAGTTTAAATTCATTTGAATCAAGTTTTGAAATTGATCCTAAAACAAATAAGGTTATTAATGTGTACGTAAAAAAAAGAGCACAATCAGAAAAACTTATTGAAACTTTTATGATTTTAGCTAATCAAGAAATTGCTAAAATTTTATCAAGTAAAAAAATACCAGCATTATATCGAATTCATAATTGCCCTAAAAATGATAAATTAATGTTTTTAAAAGAGCAATTAGATGAATATAAGATTCCCATTTCAGATTTAAATTATTTACGTGATCAAAAAAAATTAAAACATTATATAACACTTTTAAATCAAAAATCATTACCAATTGTTAGTAGTTTAATTTTTTTAAGAAGCATGCAAAAAGCTAGTTATTCTTCAATTAATAAAGGTCATTTTTGTTTATGTTCAAAATATTATACTCATTTTACTTCACCGATTCGAAGATATCCTGATTTAATTGTGCATCGTTTACTAAAAACTTTTATTTTAAATAAAAAATACACCCCTGAGGATTTATTAAAATATAAAGTATATGTTAATGAAATTATAAAAGCTTCTAAAAATAAAGAACCAATTATTTTAAATATTGAGCGAGAAGCTTCAAAATTAAAAAAATGTGAATTTTTAATTGATAAATTTAATTTAGTTTTTGAAGGTGTTATTATTTCTGTTCTACCTTTTGGGTTTTATGTTATGCTTGAAAATGGAATTGAAGGTTTTGTTCATGTTTCAACGCTAAAAGATGATTTTTACAATTTTGATGAAAAAAACTTTGAACTTTGCGGTGATAAAAACAAAAATAAATATCGTTTTGGAAATCAAGTTAAAGTTAAATTAAGAAATGTTAATGTTATTAAAAGAGTGATTGATTTTGAATTAGTTTAAAATGATTATTAATAAAAAACTAAAAAAAAATTATTTAATTTATAAAAAATATATTGCCGGACTTTCATTAATTGGTTTAGAAGCAAAATCATTACGAAAAAATGATGCTAATTTAAACAACGCATATGTAATATTTAAAAAAAATGAATTATTTATTATTAATTTACATATTGCTGATTATAAATATAATCAAAGTTTTTTAAATTATGATCCAACTCGAAATCGAAAATTATTACTAAAAAAACAAGAAATTAATAAATTAGCTTTAAAAATAAAACAAGATAAATTAATTTTAATTCCTGAATCAATATTCTTAAAAAATAATTTTTTTAAATTAAGTTTTTATACTGCTAAACGAATTAAAAAACATGATTTAAGACTTAAAATTAAAAAAAATGACATTAATAAAAATTTACAAAAAAAATATCATCATACAATTTAGTATAATTACAATATAAATATCATAAAATAATTACGGGGATGTTAAGGATTTGACAAATTATTAAATTTTGAGTAATTCAGTAGAGTCATGAACTTAAATCATTTTAATAAATGCAAAAAAGTCTCAAAAAACTTTTGATATACCTGCAAATATGTTTATGAACAAACAATTTGCATTTGCACAAGCTAGTGCATAAACTAATTTAAATTTTTTAGTTTTATATATCACATTTAAAAATTTCTATCTTGTTTTTAAATGTTTTACCAAAGATAGCTAGCTTTTAATTTTAGATAATAATTATTAGCTTAAAATTAAATTATCTTAATTTTAAATACAAAGGTTTGTTTTGTCCTCGTATTTAAATAAAATAAAACAAAACTAAACTGTAAATTTACTTGCAAATTGTAATTTGGACACGGGTTCAATTCCCGTCATCTCCACCATTTTTTTCTTTTTTTTATTCTTTTTAGTTTTCTTATTTTTAAAAAAAATAATAAAAAAAAGAAAAAAACCCATATAAAAATTTAGAAAGTTTTTTTGATATGGAAAAAATAAATATTCTTAAAATAACAAATTCTTTAATTTTGTTATCAAATCGCAATGAAATTATTCTATTACGTGAATTTGTTGATAACTATAATGATTTTGATATTGCTTTTGCGCTATCAAAAATTGAAATTAAAATTGTTTTAAAAATTTTGCGAATGTTAACCTCAAATAAAATTGCTGATATATTTTCATATTTAAATTTAAAATTGCAAGAAGAAATTATAACGGCGTTTTCATCAGTTGAAATTTCAAATTTTTTAGTCAACACCTTTAGTGATGATGTTGTTGATTTAATTGAGGATTTGCCAGCAAAAATTGTGCGTAAGATTTTGCGTTCATCACCTAGTGAAGTTAGAGCAAATATTAATAAAATATTAGCTTATAAAGAAAACACAGCTGGTTCAATAATGAACGTTAATTTTATTAAGATATATCGTAATCAAAATTTGAGTGATGTTATTTTAAGCATTAAACAAAAATTAAATTATTTAGAAGAAACAAATATTTTTTATGTTGTTAATAAAAAAAAGGAATTGTGTGGTTCGGTTTCATTAAGTAAAATTTTTTTTAATAAAGAAAATTTAAGTGTTTTTGATGTTTATCAAAGAAATATTCCATTTGTTTATGCTAATGAAGATCAAGAAATTGTTGCTAATAAAATGACAAAATATGACCTTAATCAAATTCCAGTTGTTGATAAGAAATTAAAGTTATTAGGAATAATTACAATTGATGATATTGTTGATGTTATTGAGGAAGAAGCAACTGAGGACTTTGAAAAACAAGCTGGTATTTTGCCCTCAGAAAAAACATATTTTCAACTATCAGTTTTAAAATTAGTAAAATTAAGAGTGTTTTGATTATTGTTTTTAATGGTTTCAGCAACGCTTTCTCAAATTGCAATTAGCTTTTTTATGCATATTTATCATGTTAATTCTAAAGGTTCTAGTTTACCTAGTTATGAAAATATTACATTTATTGTTACATATTTGTTAGTTCCTTTAATTCCATTAGTTTCTGGAACTTGTGGTAATGCTGGAAGTCAATCATCAATTATGGTAGTTAGAGGTTTATCGCTAGGATATATTAAAACTAAGGATTGATATCGAATAATTTGAAAAGAAACGCAGGTTGGTTTTTTAATTGGTTTGGTTTTAATTACAGTTAATTTTTTTCGAATGTTAATTATTTTTGCGATTCAAGCTAAATCGTTTGTTTTAAAATCAGAGCAATGGTTTGCAATCGCAACACTTTCTTTAGCGCTTTTAACAACAATTATAATTTCAAAAGTTGTTGGTGGGATTTTACCAATTATTTCAAAAAAATTTAAAATTGATCCTGCGGTAATTGCTGCACCTTTATTAACAACATTAGTTGATGCTCTTTCAACAACAATTTTCTTTGCACTTAGTTTAATTTTCTTTGCTAGTTTAATTCCCCATTAATTTTTATGCGCCCAAAAAAACAAAATTGAACTAACAAATTTTTAAACCAAGAATTTCATTTCAAATTAAAAATTAATAATGAAAAAAAACTTGATGTAAAAAACAAAACGATTCTAGAAATTGGTCATGGTAAAGGATTTTTTATTTTAAAATCTGCTTTTTTAAAAAAAAATTATAATTTTTTAGGTATTGAAAAAAATGCAATTATTTTTGCTTATGCTTTAAGAAATATTTATTTATTTGAACAAGAAAATAATTTTAAATTTCAAAATCTTAAAATTTTAAATATTGATGCTAAGCAATTAAAAAAATATTTTAATAAAGCTTGTTTTGAAGAAATAATTTTAAATTATCCTGATCCTTGACCTAAAAAAAGACATCAAAAAAGAAGGTTAACAAGTTTAGAATTTATTAAAGTTTATGAAAAAATATTAAAAAACAAGCATTTTTTAATTTTAAAAACCGATCAAGAAAATTTATGATCATTTTCAGCAACATGTTTTGAAAAAAGAAATTGAAAAATAATTAAAAAAGAAAAGTTGTTAAATAACTTAAGCGTTGATTCAAATAACATAATTTCAAATTATCAACAAAAATTAAAGCCAAAATATTATTTTTATTTAAAAGTACAACTAAATTTAAAAAATGAAAATTTATAATAAAAACAATATCAAAGAAATGTTTAAAATTATTGATCTAAATTCTGTTTTTGTGGTTCCAACAGATACAATTTATGGAATTTCAGGTGCAATTTCAAATCCTAAAAACAAAAATCGAATTAATAAAATTAAAAATCGATCTTTTTTTAAACAATTAATTATACTAGTAGCTAATTTAAAACAAGCAGAACAAATTTGCTCAATTTCACTAAAAGCAAAAAAAATGCTCCTTAGTTCAAAACCAACAACAGTTTTGTGTCCTAAGAATGAAAATGGAAAATTATTTAAAAATTATTTAAGTAGTAATGATTTAATTGGAATTCGAATTTCCAAAAACAAATTAATTCAAAAAATTATTAAAAAAATTGGTCCAATTTATTCAACTAGCGCTAATATTTCTGAAACAAATTATCAATTTTCACTTACCAGTTTTAAAAAATTAAATGTTGATTTTATTTGTTTTTTAGAACAAGATCAAAATAGCGCTTCTTATATTTTTAATAGTATAAAAAATATTTTTGAACGCTAAATATAACAATAAATATAATAAAATATAAAAAAATTAAAAATTAAAGTTATTAATGAGTAAAAATACTAAACCTTTATTTTCAGCAAAATGAGCTGAGGTTGATAATGAATTTGATGAAGATGAAATTATAAAAGAATTGGCAAAAAATCCAACTCCTAAAAAAAATATTAATAAATTTGAAAATAAAAAAACTCCAATTTCAAATTCAAATAAAGAAAAAAATAGTCAAAATCAAAAATTTAATAATTTTGCAAATTTTAATTCAAAACCACCATCTAAAGATCATACATATGAAAATGATTATTTTCATAAATTAAAAGCTAATTTTAGAAGCAATTTAAACAAACTAACAAAAAACAATAATTTATATTCACTTAAAAATGATAAAAAATTAAATCAAAATAATAATAATTCAATGCCAGCTTTTGATTTTTCAACCATAAATCAAAACAGATTAAGGGTTAATGCTCAAATTAGAGAAAATTCAAATCCTAGTATTCCTAAAGTTGTTAACAAGAATGAAATTCCTAAAGTTGATAATAAAAACCAAGTTCCTAAAGTTGATAGTGTTAATTTTGAATTATTTTTAAAACATTTTTTAAATTTAGAAAATCATATTAAAGTTTTAGAAAAAAAACTTGCTAGTATTTTAAAAAAACAAGAAAATTCAAAACTTAGTTTCAAAAAAATTGCTTTAAAACAAAAAAGTTCATTTTTTAAAATGACACTATCATTAAAAGTAAAAAATAATTTAAAAGATTTTGATTATTCGTTTGAAAATAATAGTTTTTATAGCTTTTTAATATATAATTTAAATTTAATTCTTAATAAATTTCCATGATTAAATAATCATTTCAAAACAAGAAATTTTATAAATCAAAATATAATTAATTTGGGTTGTTTTGAAACAAGTAAAAAATTTTTTGTTTTAAATAAGGTTAATTCTTTAAAAGTTGAAGAAATTAAAAATAAAATTATTTCAAAAAGTAAAAAAAAGCTTACTTTTGATTTATTTAATAAAACAAAAAATAATTTTACAATGGTTTTAAGCCATGAAAAAAGAATTAATCATCAACATTATGAAAATTTATTTTCAATTGTTTCTTTAATTATAAATATTCATAAAAATAGAAAAATTGATAATGAAGTAGTACTTGATTTTTATATCGATTCTAATGTAAGTAATAAAAATTATTTAAAAACATTTGGGGAAGAATTAAAAAAATACATTATAAAATAAAAAAAATAATATAATAAAAAACATATTTTTATATTTGGCGGTTGTGGTGAAGTTGGTTAACACACCAGGTTGTGGCTCTGGCATGCGAGGGTTCAAATCCCTTCAATCGCCCCAAAAAGACATCAAAATGTTATATTTATTTTTTTAAATATAACTTTTTAAATAAAATGTATAATTTATTTTAAATAATTTTGAATAGTTTCTAAAAAAAGCTATAATATTTTAGTAAAATTATTCAATATATAACCTAAATTTATTATTAAAAAAGGAAATATCATTGCCAACAATTAATCAACTTATTAAGCAACCTCGTTCTAAAAAAAAGAAAAAAACTAAATCTCCTGCATTGAATAAAAATTTAAATTCATTGCGAAATAAAACAACCATTGTTTCTTCTCCTCAAAAAAGAGGGGTTTGTACAAGAGTTGCAACAATGACTCCAAAAAAACCTAATTCAGCACTACGAAAATATGCTCGTGTTCGCTTAACAAATGGTTTAGAAGTAACAGCATATATTCCTGGTGAAGGACATAATTTACAAGAACACAGTGCTGTTTTAATTCGTGGTGGCCGTGTTAAAGATTTACCTGGAGTAAGATACCATATCATTCGAGGTGTTGTTGATACTTCTGGTGTTGAGAAAAGAAAAAATTCCCGTTCATTATATGGAACAAAAAAATCTAAAAAATAAAAAAATTTTAAAAAATGAGAAAAAAAAGTGCAATAAAAAGAAAAGTATTACCTGATAGTGTTTATAATTCTATTATTATTACAAAATTAATTAATAAAATTATGATTTCAGGTAAAAAAGGAAAAGCGCAAAAAATTTTATATCGTTGTTTTGACTTAATTGAAAAACAAACTAAACAAGAACCGTTATCAGTTTTTATGCAAGCTTTTAAAAATGTATCTCCTTTATTAGAATTAAAAGTTCGAAAAATTGGTGGAGCTAATTATCAAGTTCCAGTTGAAGTGTATGAATCAAGAAAAATTGTTTTAGCTTTAAGATGAATTGTTAAATTTTCAATGCAACAAAACAAAAAATCAATGGAAGAAAATCTTAGCGCTGAAATTCTTGAAGCTTATAATAATACTGGTAAGTCAGTTAAGAAAAAAGAAGAAGTTCATAAACAAGCTGAAGCTAACAAGGCGTTTGCCCATTATCGTTGATAAAAAAAAGGAAATACTTAAAATTTAAATGAAAAATGATATAAAACGAGAGCATCCTTTAATTTCATTACGAAATATTGGGATTATGGCCCACATTGATGCTGGAAAAACAACAACAACAGAACGAATTTTATATTTAACAAAAAAAATTCATAAAATTGGTGAAGTTCATGATGGATCTGCACAAATGGATTGAATGGCTCAAGAACAAGAGCGTGGAATTACAATTACTTCAGCTGCTACTACTGCTTTTTGACGAAATTACCAAATCAATATTATTGATACCCCAGGTCATGTTGATTTTACGGTTGAAGTTGAACGAAGTTTACGTGTTTTAGATGGTTCAATTGCTCTTTTAGATGCCCAAAGTGGTGTTGAACCTCAAACTGAAACTGTTTGAAGACAAGCAAGTAAATATAAAGTTCCCCGAATTTTTTTTATTAATAAAATGGATAAAATTGGCGCTGATTTTTTTTATTCTTTAAAAACAATTGAAGATCGATTAGGTGCTCAAACTTTACCGCTTCAAATTCCAATTGGTAAAGAAAATGATTTTAAAGGAATCATTGATATTATTACTTTAAAAGCTTATGATATGGATGGAAGCATTCAAGAAAATATTGTTGAAATTGATCAAAAAGATATTGATTTAGAATTATTAAAAATTGCTAAGAAATGACGCGCTAAATTAGTTGAATTTGTTATTGATAAGGATGATTCATTATTTGAAAAATACATGGAAGGTATTGAACCTAGTAATCAAGAAATTAAAAAAATAATTCGTCAAGAAGTTTTAAAAGCAACATTTTTTCCTTCATTTTGTGGATCTGCCTTTAAAAACAAAGGTGTTAAATTTTTATTAGATGGAGTTATTGATTATTTACCTTCACCTTTAGATATTGAAGCAATTAAAGGGGTATTAGAAAATAATGAACCTTCACAAAGAATTTGTGATGATTCTCATCCTTTTTCAGCTTTAGCATTCAAAATAATGTCTGATCCTTTTGTTAATAAATTAACATTTGTTAGAATTTATTCTGGTCAACTGCATAAAGGAAGTTATGTTTATAATTCAACAAAACAAAAAAAAGAACGAATTGCACGAATTTTAAAAATGCACGCTAATTCTAGAACTGAAGTTGATGTTGCTTATTCTGGTGAAATTGTTGCCTTAGTTGGATTAAAAAACACAACTACTGGTGATACAATTTGTGATCTTAAAAACAGAATTATTCTTGAAAAAATGGTTTTCCCAGAACCAGTTATTTCTTTAGCTTTAGAACCAAAAACAAAAGCTGATCAAGTAAAAATGAGTGATGTTTTAACTAAACTTTCAGAAGAAGATCCAACTTTTAAAACATTTACAAATAAAGAAACAAATCAAGTTATAATAGCTGGTATGGGTGAATTACATCTTGAAATTTTAGTTGATCGTATGCGAAGGGAATTTAAGGTTAATGTTAATGTTGGTCAACCTCAAGTTTCATATCGAGAAACATTTACGAAAGAAGTTTCTGCAGAAGGAAAATTCATTAAACAATCGGGAGGACGCGGTCAATATGGACATGTTGTTATTAAATTTGAACCAAACAAAGATAAAGGATTTGAATTTATTAACAAAATTGTTGGTGGAAGAATTCCAAATGAGTATATTAAACCAGTTAAAGAAGGATTAATTGATGCTTTAAATTTAGGTGTAATTGCTGGTTATCCTTTAATTGATGTTAAAGCAACATTATATGATGGATCATACCATGATGTTGACTCTTCAGAATTAGCATTCAAAATTGCTGCCTCAAAATGTTTAAAGAATGCTGCGCAAAAAGCAAATCCATTAATTTTAGAACCAATTATGGATGTTGAAATTATTATCCCTGATGATTATTATGGTGATGTAATTGGAAATATTGCATCAAAACGTGGTAAAATAGAAAATACCTTCAAAAGAGCTAACACTCATATTATAAAAGGATTTGTACCACTTTCAGAAATGTTTGGTTATGCAACTCTTTTAAGAAGTTTAACTCAAGGTCGTGGTACTTATATAATGCAATTTTCACATTATCAATATGCACCGCGTTTTGTAATGGAAAAAATTATTAAAAGCGTTGAAGCAAAATAAATATAAAATATAAAAAAAAGAGATATTATTTATTTTATTTAAAAAGGAAATTTAAAATGGCAAAAGAAAAATTTGATCGAAGTTTACCCCATGTTAATATTGGAACAATAGGTCATGTTGATCATGGTAAAACAACACTTACTGCCGCAATAACAAGTGTTTTATCAAAACAAGGTCTAGCAAAAGCAACATCTTTTGAGAAAATTGATAATGCCCCTGAAGAAAAAGAACGTGGTATTACAATTAATACAACTCATGTTGAATATCAAACTAAAAATCGTCATTACGCCCATGTTGATTGTCCAGGTCATGCTGATTATGTTAAAAATATGATTACAGGTGCAGCCCAAATGGATGGATCTATTTTAGTTGTCGCTGCAACTGATGGTCCAATGCCTCAAACAAGAGAACATATTTTGTTATCACGTCAAGTTGGTGTGCCAAGAATGGTTGTTTTCTTAAACAAATGCGACATGGTTGATGATGAAGAAATGATTGAACTTGTTGAAATGGAAGTTCGTGAATTATTATCTAAATATAATTATGATGGTGATAACACTCCAATTATTCGTGGATCAGCTCTTGGTGCACTAAAAGGTGAAAAAAAATGAGAAGATAAAATCCTTGAATTAATGCAAGCAGTTGATGATTATATTCAAGTTCCAAAAAGAGATATTGATAAACCATATTTAATGCCAATTGAAGATGTATTTACAATTACAGGTCGAGGAACTGTTGTTACAGGACGTGTTGAAAGAGGGCAATTAAATTTAAATGATGAAGTTGAAATTATTGGAATTACAAAAACAAAAAAAACAGTTGTTACTGGAATTGAAATGTTTAAAAAACTTCTTGATTATGCTAAAGCAGGTGATAATGTTGGATTATTATTAAGAGGAATTGTTCGAAAGGATGTTCAAAGAGGTCAAGTTGTTGCTAAAGTTGGAAGTGTTTTCCCACATCATAAATTTACAGCTCAAATTTATGCCTTAACAAAAGATGAAGGTGGGCGTCATACACCATTTTTTGGAAACTATCGCCCACAATTTTACTTTCGAACAACTGATATTACTGGATCTATTAAATTACCAGAAAAACCTAAAAAAGTTGAAATGGTAATGCCAGGAGATAATGTTGAATTAGAAGTAAATTTAATTCATCCAATTGCGGTTGAAAAAGGAACAAAATTTTCAATTCGTGAAGGTGGAAGAACTATTGGTGCAGGAACAGTAATAAATATTATTGAATAAAATTTTAAAAAAAAATAAAAAAATGTTAACCTATTCAAAAACAAAAAAATTTAAACTTACATTAAAAGCAGCTTACAAAAACGATAGTGTTTCAGAATTTGTTGTTAAAAAACATCTTAATACAACTTTAATTTCTGAAAATAAAACTATCTATCTTTATTTTAAAAACACAAATTGTTCTCTTTGCGCTTTAAAAAAAGGAATTAGTAATTTTGTAAAACAAAATAATTATGATGTTGATGTTGATTTTAATAGTTTTAAAATCAAAGATAAAACAAATCAAGAAATTTTACAAGCAATTTGTAATTGCATTTCATATCAAAATCATCCTTTTAAAAATTACAAAACAACTAAACAAGAAGAAAAAGCACATTATAATATTGTTTCAAATGGTTTTGAAAATGATCAAAAAATCTTTGATACTTTAAATGTTGTTAATTACTATCGTAATTTAGCACGTGATTTACAAAACATGCCTCCTAATAAATTAAAACCAATTGATTTTGCTGAAATTATTAAAAAAGAAGTTAAAAAAATCAGTAACAATAATTTAAAATTAACTATTTTAGATCAAGAAAAAATCAAACATTATAAAATGAATCTTTTATTAGCAGTTAATGCTGGAAGTATTCAAAATGCAAGTGTTGTTATTTTAGAATACAAAGGAAATAAACATGAAATTGCTAAGAAAAATTATGCATTTGTTGGAAAAGGAATAACTTTTGATACTGGTGGTATTTCATTAAAAACACCTCCTAATATGAGAGGAATGAAATATGATATGAGTGGAGCAGCAGTTGCAACACTATCTTTATTAGCAGCAGCTAAATTAAATCTTAAAGCAAATTTAATTGCAATTGGTTGTTTAACTGAAAACCAAATTGGTTCAAGCGCAACAATTCCAGAATCTGTTATAACTTCAATGAATGGAAAAACAGTTGCAATCAATAACACTGATGCTGAAGGAAGATTAGCAGTATCTGATGGAATAACTTATGCAATTAATAAATTGAAAGCAACAAATATTGTTGAACTTTCAACTCTAACAGGAGCAATGTTAATTGCATTAGGACAATATTTAACAGGTGTTTTTGCAACTAACGATAATTGATTTAACAATTTTAAAGAAGCTGCAGCAATTGCTGATGAAGGAATTTGAAGAATGCCAATTCATAATCAAAATGTTAAAAATATGAAAGCTAGCAGGGTTGCTGATTTAACAAATGCTGCTGCAACAAGATTTGGTGGTTCATCAAATGCGGCTGCATTCTTATCACAATTTGCTCAAGGGTTACCTTTTATTCATTTAGATATTGCTGGAACTGCAACTGAAGATTTTCATGATGACTCAGGAACTGGAGTAATGGTGCACACTTTAGTTGCACTTTCAATGCTACAAAGTAAAAAATAATTTTATGATTTCAAAATATAGTTGAAATTTTAAAAAAATTTATCCAAGTATCAAAAATTGAGAACAAGATTTTAATTCAATTGATATTGTTTGTAATAAAATCATTGCATTAAAAAATAAACTTAATCTTAAAGACAATTTTTTAAATTATTTAGATTTAAGTGAGAAGTTAGATAAAATCCTAGAAAAACTAGGATTTTATCTTCATTTAGGAGATTTAAATTTAAGTGATCCAATTTATTTAGATTTAATTAATAAATTTGAAATTAAAATTCAAGAAATAAGTTTAAAATTAAATTTTGTTGAATTTGAAATTAAAAAAATTGATTCCAAAATTATATATGAGTGATTAAATTCAAATCCAAATTACAAGCGTTTTATTTTTGATTATCAAGAATTTTTTAGACTTCAAAAACACGAATTAGAAAAAGAAACCCAAAAACTATTGCTTAAAGTTTCATTAAGTAGAGGTTCTGTTTTTAGTTTATATGATTGCTTAGCTTTTAGTGATAATTCTTATCAAAAAATAGAATATAAATCAAAATTACAAGAATTAGATTTAAATTTATATCAAAAGATTTTACAAGAATCAAATCCTAAAAAAGATCAAGAATTAAGAATAAAAGCTGGTTATAAATTTAATTATCATTTAATTAATAACAAAAATACTTTTGCTAAAATTTATCAAAATATTTTAACTTATAATATCGAACAAATAAAATTAAAAAAATTTGCCAATATTTTAGATTATTTTTTAATTTCTGATAATGTTCCTAGCAAAATTTATTTAGATTTAATTAAAGTTAGCAAAAAATATCAATATTTATTTAAAGATTTTGTGACTTTAATTCAAAAAGATTTAAAGTTATCAAAAATATATCGCTCTGATTTAAATTTAAATAACTATAAATTAAATCAAAAAATTACGATTCCGAATGCTTTAGATATTATTAAAAAAGCACTAGCTCCATTGGGGCAAAATTATTTAACAAATTTAAAAATTGCTTGTGAAAACAATTCAATTGATTATTTTGCAAATTCTAAAAAAAGAAGCGGTGCATATTCAAGTTGTATTTATGAATTTAATCCAATTATTTTATTAAATTATGATTATTCAATTCAATCAATAAATACGCTAGCTCATGAATTAGGACATTCAGTTCATAGTTTGTTTTCAAATCAAAATCAACCTTATAATTTAGCTTCCTATCCAATTATTTTAGCAGAAATTGCTTCAACATTAAATGAGCATTTGCTTTTTGATTATTTATTTCAAAATGCTAGTTCTAAAAAAGAAAAAATTTACATTTTAAAAAATCGAATTAATGATATTTTTAATACTTTTTTTAGACAAGTTCAATTTGCGGATTTTGAATTAAAAGCGCATCAATTAGTTAAAAATAAAGAAAATCTTAATTGTGAAGTTTTAGCTAATTTATTTTTAAAAACATGTAATGAACATGGCTATAATAATTTTTCAAAATATCCAAGTGAATATAAAAATTTAAAATATAGTTGAGTTCGAATTTCACACTTTTTTCATTCGCCATTTTATGTTTATAAATATGCGTTTGCAATTAGTGCTTCTTTTTATTTTTATCAACAAATTAAAGCAAATAATACAACTTCTTATATAAAATTTTTAAAAAGTGGTAATTATAAACAACCACTTGATATTTTAAAAGATTTAAAAATTAATGTTAATTCAAATTTATTTTATAATCCTTTAATTGAAGAGTTAAAAAATTTAATTAATTTATTAAAAAATTTGTTGAAAAAATAAAAAAAATTTATTAAAATTATTGTGTATTTTTTGTTTAAATCAAATTTAAACACCGACCTTAGTGTAAAAAAAATTAAAATTATGTTTAAAAAAAATCAAATTATAAGAATCAAAATTTCAAGTTATGATCATGAAGTTCTTGATTTAGCGATAAAAAAAATTATTCAAGTTGGAACTAAATCTGGTTCAATTATTAAAGGGCCAATTCCATTGCCAACAAAAAAAGAAATCTTTACAGTTTTAAAAGCAACTCATAAATATAAAGATTCAAGAGAGCAATTTGAGCGTCGAACCCATAAAAGATTGCTTGATTTTATTAATCCAAAACCTAGTGTAATTAATGATTTACAAATTCTAAAATTGCCAGGTTCTGTTAATATTGAAATTAAGGTTGTTTAAATGGAGTTAAAATGAAAGGTATTTTAGGAATTAAATTAGGAATGGATCAGCTTTTTTTAGAAAACGGTGTTGTTGTTCCAGTTAGTGTAATATATGTTGAAAACAACTATGTTTTACAAGTAAAAAAAAGTGATGATCAAAAAAATAATTATGACGCCATCGTTTTAGCTTCAATTGCAAAAAGAGAATCTTTACTAACAAATCCACTTAAAAAACGTTTTGAAAAAAATAAGATAAAACCTTGTTATTTCATCAAAGAAATTAGAACACTTTTAGCAAACAAATATCATGTTGGACAAATTTTGAATGCTGATGTTTTCAAAAAAAATGAATTTGTTGATGTTACAAGTATTTCAAAAGGTAAGGGATTTCAAGGTGTTATAAAAAGATATAATTTCCATCGTGGACCTATGGCCCATGGTTCAAATTATCATCGTGGTATTGGTTCAATGGGTTCAATTGCACCAAATCGTATTTTTAAAAATAAAAAAATGCCAGGTCATATGGGTAATAAAAAATGCACAATTCAAAATTTAGTTATTGTTCATGTTGATGCAAAAAATAATTTATTACTTGTCAAAGGAAGTATTCCAGGGCCTAAAAAAAGTTTAGTTTTAATTAAAAGCGCTATTAAAAAACAAAATGATAATGCTTTTAGTAAACAAAATTTTTCTTTATTTCAATATCAAAATTTAGCAACTAAAAATAAAGCAAAAACAAAAGTTTTAAAACATGGAAATTAATTTAATTGATCTTAATAAAGAAGAAATTTCAAAACCAATTCTTTATAAAGTAAAAAATGAAATTTGAAAAGTTAAAATAAATAATCAAGCAATTTTAAAGCTTTTAAAATACGAAAATGCTTTAAGAAGACAAGTTTGTGCCAATACAAAAACAAGAGCTCAAGTTCAAGGTGGTGGTAAAAAGCCATGAAAACAAAAAGGAACAGGGCGCGCTCGTCAAGGATCAATTAGATCACCGCAATGAAAAGGTGGTGGTGTTGTTTTTGGGCCTAATTTAAATCGTAATTACACTTTCAAAATTAATAAAAAAGTTAAAAAATTAGCAATTAAATCTGCGCTTAGCGCAAAAGTTGAAAATTCAATTATTGTTTTAAAACCAATTTTAGAAAAACCAAGTTCTAAAAAATTTCAATCATTTCTAACAAAATTAAAAGTTGTTCCAAACAAAAGAGTTTTGTTTATTGATTTTAATTTTGATTATAATTTTTTTAAATCTTTAGCTAATTTTCCAAAAGTTAAATATATTACATATCGAATTTTAAATTGCTATGATTTAATAAATGCTGATTATATAATCTTTGAAAAACAAGCAATTATTAAAATTAATGAGGTTTACTAATCATGCATATTACTCAAGTTTTAAAAAAACCACTTTTAACTGAAAAAAGTTATTCATTAATTTCAAAAAATGTTTTTACTTTTATAGTTGATAAAAATGCAAAAAAGCCTGAAATTAAAAAAGCTTTTGAAACAATTTTTGAGGTTAAAGTTGCCAAAGTTAATGTTTGTAATTACATTAAAAAAGCAAAACGAGTTGGTAAATTTTTTGGTTATAAATCAAGTTATAAAAAAGCAATAATCACATTAAAAAAAGGTGAAAAACTTTCTTTATTTGATGATGAAGGTTTAAGTAACAATAAAAAAGAAAAATAAAATGGCAATTATTAAATACAAACCGATCACAAATGGTCGTCGTAATATGAGTAGTATTGATTACTCAATTCTTTCTAAAAACAAACCTTTTAAACCTCTTTTAAAAACAATTAAAAATAAAGCTGGTCGAAATAATCAAGGTAAAATTACAGTTCGCCATAAAGGTAATGGTCATAAAAAAAAGTATCGCATTATTGATTTTAAAAGAAATAAAATTAATGTTTTTGGCAAAGTAAAAACAATTGAATATGATCCGAATCGAAATTGTTTTATATCTTTAATTGCATATGCTGATGGTGAAAAACGATATATCATCCATCCAAAAGGTTTAAAAATTAACGATACAATTATTTCAAGCAATGATGCTGACATTAATTTAGGAAATTGTTTAGAATTAAAAAACATTCCTGAAGGAACCTTAATTCAT
>Ga0210059_1001037_pt1 | contig 40171 bp, 26 predicted proteins | sample Ectturendosymbi2_FD_188042 | JGI IMG/M metagenome (GOLD analysis project Ga0210059, IMG submission 188042) | Ecteinascidia turbinata endosymbiont from Florida, USA - Sample 2 (SPAdes) (version 2) | ecosystem: Host-associated > Tunicates > Ascidians > Unclassified | place: Key West, Florida... | reverse complement strand
GGCCCATGGGATTGGCGTCCAGGGCCCGTCAAAGTTGGTCAAAAAACCGAAAACGCCCCCACTTCGCGAGCCTCCCCCAGGCGAACCCCTCACCCGAATCAAAAAATTTTTTTAAAAATAGAACCAGGAAGTCTTCCCGCATCTGTAGAGGGTTTGAACACCTCTCTAGCTGCAGCAGCTGGCAAGTTATAACCAAAAAACCTAGGGCCAATATATTGGCTCTGGTGGGCGTTAAAGGGTACATGCTGGGGGTGGTAGAGGAATCACAAGAAAATTCAGAAATCATGAGGCGCCAAGAAGCACACGGAAGGTTTTGATTGCTACGTAAAGGCAGTATTGAAGAAAAACAAACACCGACACAACTCGCACCAGCATTTACTGCAACTGGTCACTGTCATACAAGAGCGTTAAATAGTGGAGGAAAAATGAAGATTTGGATAAAGCATCAGACCTTTGAAGTGATCTGATAAAGACATTTGCTGAAGGTTTACAGCGTTGAACAAAGTCACACCGATAGTTTCTAAACAAGGCGTCAAAAGATCCTGATATAATGGTTAACCTGGTGTGGGCGAACACTTACATTTCTGGGTATGTAATGCATAATTCGGTAGGCATTGTGGCAGGCAACTCGCAAGCGTTTCCATACTATTCTGTGTGTATTTGCTCCACAATTGGCAAGCATAAAAAATGAAGCAAATATTTGGTTACTAAGTAAAGAACTAGCAGTTTTGCCTTGATACAAGAGTCTCGGCACGACTCGCTCTTTGAAACAAGGAAGAGTCTGGTGAAAAGTATGGTTTGATGAACAATCTAACTTAATTTCACGCTGTAATTTTGCGTCTAGAAGAGTGTTGCATATAGCGGAAAAATATGAAAAATATAGCAAGGGCCTGCCTCTTAACAGAACAAGATTTTGATCAATGAGAAGGCTTTCGCGCTCATAACATTTTAGTGTTTGTTAAGTTTTGTTTAAATACTCCAAGTAGGTAACAATATGGTAGCTCTCTTAAAATACTGTAAGTACCGATTTTAAAATTTGACGCCTTTTAAGCCACAACAGAAAAAAATGAAAGGTTAAAAACGCAAATTATAGAGAACCTTGGATGAAATATGTGACATAAAAACGGTTCTTTCATGACAAAGACGTAAATATCTTTGAACGATTTGCTGATATAGCTGAGTAGGGAATGGATCACGAGCGGTTTTGCTGTGAAGGTGTGAAGAAGCCAAATATCTAGTAACGTATTATTATGAAGTGCAGGTGGTGATCGAGTAAAACTGTAAATGAGAATCGCAGAACGATATTCTTCTTTTGTTATTTGTGGCTCCTGACAAAGCTGCAAGATGTAGGACATACGTGGAATATACAAAGGCGTCAGACTTTCCAAATCGTTTCACAAATGCACTTCGTCGCAGTTTATAAGCTTAGCTTGTCGGGGGCAAAAAGTCAAATAAGAAAAACTTTCGATCTTCTAATCAGTGGACCATGTTCAATACCACATATTTCTTTTCGATCGCTGTACCTTGATGTCCGGTTAAGTATTAGGCTCGATGATGCTTATTTACGCGTTGCGCTTGACAAACTCGTGGCGAGTTCTTCAACGACATTTTATAGACGGTTCATTAGCGACGAAAAATCTTGCGTCCGGCATGCTATATCGTTAGGACCAAAGTAAAATCTTGTGGTGTTTTCAACGTTAAACGTCGTGAAATTAATACTTTGATTTATCACTTTCAAAACATCTGAACAAGTCGCAGCAGCTAAGTCACAAGTTACTGCTTTTCGGCAACTTTTCTTCCGAGATTTTGTCGCGACCGGCCGTAGTGAAGTTACCAAATGGTAATTGAAAGTGCAACGAAAATTTTAGAACGCTTTGCGGGATTTTGTTGTTTTAGAAGAGACGAGGTGGTAATTGTTTGGCTTTTCAGTCGCAAAACCAAGGCCCATCATAAACGAGCCGGATCGCTACACAAGTTTATTTAAGCAGTTTAATTTATTTGCTTTGCATTGTCAAGAGAAAACTGCCCAGCGTTATCTTAACGCAATGATGATTTTCCTGAATGGTTGTGTGATTATGGAAGAATATCGACAGCAGGATCTAACGTGTTGTTTCATTGTTCACACTTTCAAATGCAAAAATACAAAATAACTTAAACGTCTGTGGGGTGGAAGAAAATGTAAGAAAAAGTTGTGACCAACAAAAAGAAACTGAAACCTTCAGTACAATATCCCAGATGCACACCATGTTTTGGAATAAATACATGTAATACCTATGTTTTTTAGGTTACATAATCTAAGCTGGTTAAGTTTTTCAAGATATCTCTCGTTTCAAAATTGTTTGTATTTTTTTTGTAAACTGGTCTTCATTTCTAACACGCTTGAATGATTCAAGCTTCTTCCAGTTGCTTTGTTATTCGATTTTACTGACAAATCTTGTCATAGTTAATTAATTAATAGGTTTAGACATGAAAGATCAATTTAAACAAGAGCACATTGTTATTAAGCAACTTTTAGAGCGATATCCTACGCGAAAAATATCTGCAGGCCTGCACCTTTTAAAGTACGTAGCCTGCTTATGCACCGGGCTTAATTTCTTCAAAACCAGCTAGTTTATTGTCTCTCATCAAATAGAGCAAAGAAAACATACAGATTCTATAGAGTAGGATAAGGAAATTCGGAACAGGACAAAGTTTCTGCTGCGTGTTGCTTAGTAGGCTGTAGAGCAGTGATTCTTAACCTGGGTTCAATGGAGCCTTTTCAGGGGTTCGACGGCGAGTCAAGTCCTGCTAACCAAACCCACGGGAAAGCGTTTTTTTATTACAGTAGGAAATGGAGTAGTTCCGGACGGGAATATTTTGGGCTTATTAAGTGGGTGAGCTTATTCACCGTCGGCTTATCAACCGGGGATTACTGCATAATTAAATATAAACGGTTGATTGATTTTATTTCAGCAACCCATTTTTACTTTCTGTTATACTGGGCAAAGATGGGGTTCGACAAAAGCTTGGCAAACTACGTAAGGGTTCGGCGTGTTTGCAAAGTTAAGAACCACTGCTATAGAGCCAACATGCTAGATGGGAATTTTGCGGGCAATGCAATTAAAATTATTGGTTTCAATGGTCAGGTATGTTGTCTTCACAATGATTTCTAAAACTATTTGTGCCTACTTTAAGATTCGCAAAAAAAGGTAACTTACCTGAATGTCCGTTATTTTCCTTGTTCAGAGCTTTGTTGGACATAGCTAAGTGCAGATAGATATCGTTTCCATTTTATATTGTAGTAAAGTTGTAAGTCAATGTAGTTAAGAGAACTTCAGCACTCACGCTATCGCCTTAAATGACAAAAAACGCAAAACCAAGACTTTTCAAGAATTGTTCTCATGTGCTGCAAATATCTGAATGTGCACCCGCAAACTCTGCGAATTTAGAAGGATGTTTCATGAAATTGACATTAGTTTGACGCTTTAGAAATTTCAAAACAATGAAATGTAAAAGTGTGATATTACTTTTTGCTTTTAAGCTGCTCACAATACGAACGTTCGCTATGATAAGTTTCACGCACACAATGAATACGAAATTGTATCTTTGATTTTCAGTTGGGACTTATCAAACAAAGACAGAGGTTTTGATATTATATGTTATAGTCTTGTTGTCACAAGAAAAGCGTATATGTAAAACAGGCTTGCTTTTTTCACCTTACAGACTTGAAACATCACGATTTTCTACAAATAAATTAAATTCCACTTACAGAAGCAAGCGAAAAAAGGCAGCTTTTCTTCACACTGATGAGCGAACAGGACGAAACAGAGTCACTAGCAGGAGGCGTTTGGTCATTTGCGCTGGTATTTCTACAGACACGCAGAGAAACGAGAGCGGCGACCTTTGCTCTTTTCTGAATTACTGAGGCTTACGCAACAAGTGTTGGTTTGATAAAATCTGTTACAGGTTATAGAGACCAGTAAACAATTATACTACTGCGCTGAATACAGGTAACTAATTTCAAAGCAAACTATCAGCGATAGAGTGCACATTTTTCTTATAAAAAGATGTATCTACAGATTTGTGGTTGTCCATTGCTGGCAAGAGTTTTTTCTGAGTTTTCTTGCAACTTTCTTGGAATTAGTTTCCTTTTTTGTTTGATCCTTTAAGCTTTTAAACTTTTGTAAAAACTGGATAGGGATCGTTAGCTTTTGCAAACTGATATGAACTGTTCTGTGTGTGCAAAAAAATAGCATAAATTCAGGCAAAAAAGAAAGATGTAGTTCAAACTTTAAAAAAATTGAGAAAAAGAGCATATGTGGTAATTATACGGAAGTATTAAACTTTGGAAATTACGGAAGCATAAGCTTCATGGTGCTTCACATCAATATGTCGAAGCCTCGAACGTTCTAAAGCAATTAACTTTCTTTAACGAACCTTACGAGTAAGCGATATATAGCACCAAGACAGTAGAATTCGAAAGATAACTTGCAGCTTGAGCTACCTTTGACGTTCATACAGTTTCCTAAAGTATTTAACCCTATTTCTCGATTGACACAATGAAAAAGTAAATATGACTGTTGATCTGAATCGTCATCACAATCGATGAAAAGTTTTCCACTGAGCTCATTTCCACGATTGTGGTTTCAGGTAATTTGATCCTTATTTGCTTTCGACCCCAAACTTTTCAGACCTTTTAGTTACGACTTCAGGCTTGTTAGTCTGCAAAACCAAACATGCTAGGGAGATAGATTTTTAAACCAAGTCAACTCACTAGTTTTTGTAATTACAGTAATTCGGATTGCAAGAAAACCATATTGGCATTAAACTATAGCCACATCAACGTGAACTTGATTAAAACACAACATAACTTGTTTTTGTAAACAGTTTATGGTTAATTTATTTACTGCAGAAACGATATTAGAGTATTTTGTTTCAAGCTGCAAATGGTGTGACAAACCTCTACATATCTCAAATAGTGTCGGAGAGTTTGTTGAAACGAAATCAATTTGTTTATTAATTCTGATGCAACTGGTAGTAGCGTTACCGCTGAAATAAAGTAACTTGCTTCATCGTGTGTAATTCTAAGTAAAAATCACACCAAGCTTTTTTGGTAAAACATGAGTCTCAGGCGCGGATTCGGCATTAGGCTAAAAAGGCTTAAGCCTAGGACCCCCGATTTCGGGGGGCCCCAAAATTTTGGGAGTAAGGACAATTTCCAGCATTTCTGTAAGCAGTCATATTTGCATTTTTGTTTTGGTTCTACGCACGTTTTATACTATGCCGCTAACAAAAGATCTCCATATATAGATAGATGAATGAGGGCGAAAGATTGAAATGAATGACGATGAGCATTCTATAGCGTTGAGAATCGGTTATTTTTACGTATAATGTGTGGAACAAAACGCCTTAATCCATTTTTTAGATTACACGAGGTCAGTGAGGTACTCAATAAATATGTATTGTGAGTGTAGTCAGATAACTTCACCGCTGCCTGTTGCATTCGTTTCATTGTGACTGTTTTTGTTCCTGATATCGAGGAAATTCAGCATAAAGTCATATGTTTTTAAATTGGAACAACTTATTTACTGAATGTAACGAGCACGTGTAGTGCTAATGTGCATGACATCAGTCGTCGCAAACTTTCCAGAAGGGCCCCCAAGTTGAAACAGCCTAGGGCCCCGAAAATGACAATTCGCCTCTGATGAGTGTATACGCATTAGGAACAAAAACATCAAGATTGCTCTTTCCATTTCTGGACAATTGTCGTTGCGTTTATTGGCTGTTGGCAACCTGCTTTGTTCAGGACTAGAAATGACCCACAATGCCTTGCCCATAATAATCTATGCTCAATGCTGATTTTTTAAGGTCAGGTAAGAAGCTACCGTTACATTCGTTAGCGTACCAATCTGCTTCTCTCGGTCAAGGACCACAGTCCTACTTGTGAATGCACATGAATGGTTTGGTTGAATACCCTGTCACTCAAACCGGGGCACGAAAACCCAAATGTGCCAGATGTCGCAATCATGGGGTTATCTCTTGGCTGAAAGGTCACAAAAGAAAATGCCCTCATCGAGAATGCACATGTGCAAAATGCAACTTAATAGCAGAGAGGCAAAGAGTAATGGCTGCCCAGGTAAGTGAGTAAATTGTTCCTCAGTTTTTCATTTTTGGTGATATTACACTACTCTACATCAGCGAAAAACAAATTTTCTGATAACACCAACTTCTGTGTATTGTCTTGTTTTTCATAATATTTGCTATATTAGTGTAGTTTCTAGCTATAGAAAATACGAAAAATGCAAAAACGCAGAATTTTTAAATGTTAAAAATTTTACGCAGTCTATTTTAAAAGTTTTGAAAGATATTTTAGTTTCATACAGTTTTCTTTTGAAAAACACTTAGGTAAAATAAAATAGGGGCAAATACTAAATAAAAAACTTTTTGCTTTCTTCATTTCTTTTCAATATAGCTGGACATAAAGAATAGTGCAAGGGTTTATGCCAGTGTACAAAATTTATTATGCGAGTTTATGAAGACAAGCTAAAGATTACCATTGAGAAAAAAAAATATTTTTTTAATCTCGTAAAAATATCACACTAACAACTAGCAGTGATGCAACCTAAACACCATAAGTTTAAAAAATATGAGCTGCTTGATGACGTCAGTTTCACAGTAAGTTACTGGATTTAAGTGAACTTTCGCTTTAGGTTGCACTCAAACGGCAGCAAGCTGCTGAAGACGCTATTGCTTTGGGATTGCGGTTTGTATCGGAGCAAGAATCCGGAAGCAAAGAGAACGGACTGGTAGATCACCAACTTGTATCCACGACAGTCCAAGATCAAACGCTATGCATAGATACGAGGGAGGAATACGGCAAGACACTTGGTGATCAACCAGGTATCTTTCACATATGACGTTTACTGCGTAAAGATGTTTCTAAATCTGGCTAATGATGCTGATAAGAAATATTTGCGACATATTTTCCCTAAAATATACAGATAATGTGGAATGTGCAGATCCTTAACTTTAGGTAAAGGTGCAGTTGAGATATGTTTACCATAAAACTCTGCAAAGCATGGAAAATTGTAGTTTTAGTCCAACAGCTCACATTTTTGTGATTGTGGATACATTTTACCCTTGCAAACAACAAAACCGTACGCCAGATTATATTCGTTGTCAGCGTAAAGTTGTCTACCATCACGTCCCCTGACAAACAAGAAGCTGTATAAGTTATTGAGAGGGTTTTGATTGTTAGTTATGTTCGAACAATGAACTCACCTAATTTGACTATGTTTGTGTCTTTCTGTTTCCTTCCGAAACAAACTTTCTCTGATTTTTGCATTCAAAGTAGTAAGGATTATCCGATAAAGCACTTTATAAACGTCATCACCCAAACACATTTTCAAGCTGTTAAAACACGAAGCGTTGAATAACTTCGAAGATTCATTGTTGTTCATTGCTATTCAGAATTTCCTAAACATTCAACCATCGCCGTTATAAACAATTTTGATACGTCAAAAAGATGAAAATAACTTGGCTAGGTGATTGAGTTCAAAACTAAATTATCTTTTACCTGTTGTCTGTTGATTTTTCTATGTTTCTATTTAGTTAAGTCTTTTGTTTGTAGTTCTTGGCTTTATTGCGTCAAGTGCGTACCTTATTTAGAATAACCAATTCACAGCAACCCTGGCAATATTAACTTTTAATCGCCTTTGCTTCTTCCATAGGAGCAGCCGGGAGGGCCGAGGGGGCCATGTCCAAAACAAAAAACTGTTGCTTGCCTAAGTCAAACAATTTGGCCCCCAAAAAAATTTTGGGCAGGCTACCCCCCTGGCTTCTTCGCACTACCACTCCTTGCAGACCTGTTTGGCGTCTTAAAGTTGATTGTTCTCGAAGTAGTTATATGTTTGTTTCATTTGATGCGAAATAATTTGGGTGTTGGTCTCAAGGTAATAAAACTCTACCAGTTGATTAGAACGCTTTGGTAGATTCCGACAGGAAGTAGATTGACAGTAAACCACTATAATGTATTGTTAACAGCATAAATAACATTGTAGGCACCCAGTCCCATACTGAAAATTCGAAGTGGCCAACGTTGGGACAGTAGGAAAGTTCTGCGATCTTCACCCTCTTCGGTTTGTGAAATCGTAGTTTGTAAATTAAATAGTTGGCTGCTAAAACAAAAGAATTGTATACAGATTAAGGATGATCTACCAATAGTACAAAATGTTCCGAGAAACCGTTTTTTTTTAACTATAACTTGAGCAATAGATCGTGCACCATTGTACAGGCAGCAAGTGAAGTTTCTCAGATCTCCTTGAAATCAAGATCTTGTTGGTTTCGTTGAGGAAAATACTCAAGATGGCTAGCAAAATATCAAAACACAAGATGCACCCATCATTTTTGGGCAAAAAGAAAATTAATACGTTTGCCACGGACAAAATGATTTATTAAATCAAGCATGTTATCTTTTGTACCAAACCCAATTTTTGTGGGTGACACAGTTTTTCCTGTTGCTAAGGTTAAAGAACTTGGGCGCATCCCAGGCAATTTAGCTTCAACTTATCCCTTCCGTTACCTGGGTTAGTTCTACGTACCGCGGCGTGATCACGTCAAATTGTAAAAAATTACCCGGTGTAAGACTATCTTTTAATTACTAGAAATATTTTTCAATTTAAAATTTGTTGACAAATGCTTGGTTAGGTTATCGTACATAGATCATAATTTTATCCAGTATCAGGCCTGTAGCTACGGGGGTAATTCGGGCTTCGGGGTCCCCAAAATGTTTCGTTCCTCCCAAAATTTTGCTGTGCCCGAAAATATTTGTTTCAAACATACCATAAAAACAAAAATCTTGCCTCCTTAAGAATATATTTTCCCCCCAAACTTGAAAACCTAGTTACGGGCCTGCCCAGTACTATCCAAAACAAAGGATCATCCCTAATATTACGGTTTTCAACAGTCAAAGGTTGCGTAAAGTAGTTGTAATAAATTAGAGAAAATAAGAAATCGTCCGGCTACGGTCACTCGAGACGTTTTTTGCTTATTTACAGCATGGTGCGTTCCACAAGTACTTCTTAACTCAGTAATTCTGCACAAGGTTGATAACATTATCCGGGTGATATATTAGCTTTTCAAACCAGGAAAAAATCGCGTTGCTTCGAGGGGGTATAGTCAGCGGTCTGTTTAAGGAGTGGCGAACGAGGCACTTGTCTCGGGCCCCCCTTTTTGGGGGCCCCCCTTCAGGTGTTACGCGCAAAATTTTTCTTATTTTTGGTGAAAAACGCATTATCCACTCATATAATGTGCTACAAAGCAGGTTATAAGCAAATACCCTGCTTTCAAAGAGGCCCCCCTTACGAAGCTGCAATGTGTAAGTATTTTGCTTTCAAAGGGGCCCCCAAACGCCACTGAAATGTGTAAGTACTCTGCTTTCAAACTTCATTGAAGGGCCCCTAAAAGAAACTGTAATGTAAAATTCTTTGCTTTCAAATAGGCCCACAACAGCAGTTGTAATGTCTAAGTACCATGCTTTCAAACGGGCCACCAACAGCAACTGTAGTATGCAAGTACTATTCTTTGAAAGAGGCCCAAACAGCAACTTTATTGTGTAAGTAGTATACTTTCAAAGGGGTCCCACTACCATCTCCAATGTGCAAATAAAGAAAAGCTTCCAACCAACTTCTATACCTACAAAAGTTAAAATTTCTTCCAAAAAGTTCTGAAAAGACCCTATCAAATTAGAGCAAACATTTCTACCAAATGATAACTTTTTATACCAAATTATAATTTTTACACCAAATGATGATTGTTAGAGATTGGAGTGTTGGTGGTGTATTGATAATTTTACGAAAATGCCACATTTGAACAGAAAGTATCCAAGTGGAGCAGCAGAAAGAAGGATGAAATTTATAGCAAATTTAGTGTTTTAAATCTTCTTGGTTGTTGTTTATGGTTTCGTGCATTCCCATAAAGATATGAATGTGAACAAATTCAGTTTACCAATTACCAAGCATTTTATCAAAGGGGAAAGTGTGAAACTTTCAAAGGGGTAAACTTTGTAGTTTATTGATGGTGAATGCAGAGAAATGGGGCGCGAAAATAAAGAAGTGGGGGCGATGCCAATTAGCTATTGCCCAACTTTTGTGTGCTGCCAGCCTTGTCTTCCCACCTTTCAGTGTTTTAAAAGTTGTGTATCATGAACACCCTTTGCATTTTCTCCTTCTGCTATGTCAGTCATGCCGTAGTCTCAGGAACGTATCCTTTGGTGGCCATATCTTAGGCTTGATCAAAAGTGCTTATCACGGTTGGTTGATTATGATGACGTCATCAGAGCCCCCTTTGTAGTCTTGCCTCGGGCCCCCCCAACCTCAAACCCACCACTGGGTATAGTCAACCAATGTCTCTCGTAATGATAAGCATTTGTAACACTAAAACTCCGAGGAGAATATACTTGTGACTAATTTGCTGTCATGTTGGAAAAAAATAATAGTTATGTTGTGCTCAAAAGAATGCTTTTAACTAAGAAAGTCCATTTTGTGACATGTGTAATGTTCTGATGATTTCTTCGCTTCTCAGACACTTTTTGTTTTTTCACTGCACTTATTATATGCAGCGTGGACTTTCGTTTAGGTTTAGAACTTGCTTGAAACGGTCAGCACGCTTTACCGCACAAAGAAATACCTTCGTTTATAAGTCAAACAGTTGCACACAAACACACAGGCTGTAGCATGCTAGGCTAATTTGTTTGGTAAACATTGTGGTGGTTTGTGAGTCCGTGGGTGGGTTAAACGCCATTTTGCCTAGCTACTTGCAATCTACCTAGATGGAGTATGTTACTGGTAAACTGATACCGACCATGCGTCAGCAGTCCACGCGGCTCTTCAAAAACACATCATTTCACCTCGACCAGATTTGCTGCATTTCAAGAATCGGATTAGCGTTTTGAAACAAAATTTACACAGGTAAAAGAGCTATTGCAACGCAGTGTCAGTGTAAGTCATCCATGAAGCTGAAGCTGCTGTAAATCGAGCGCTTTAAGGAAACAAAGATTTTGCTGAAGTAACGGCCTTGTTACTTTTCGAGTGTGTCGTGACCGCAAAATCGTCGCGCCATATTTGAGAACGGTTCGGTCGCTCAGGGTCGCTTCTCCGGAGCTCTCAGAGTTGCTTCGCAACGGTTTGTGAATCGATATAATGCACCTCTGACTTGACGTACAACTCTGCAGGTCTGATGTTAAAAAAGGCCTAATGAGTGATTGTCAAAAACATATTTTGAAAACATGCAAGTAATCTTTTGAAAGCTTATGCGTATCTTGACTGCTTTCGCAACAACCCAGAAGCACCGCTTCGCGATTGCTGTAAATTTTCACTGCAGTAAATTTTCACTGCAGGTCAAAGCAAAGTTAAGCCGTACGACCAAATGCTACAAAAACTATGGTAGGATAAAACCAAACATAGTGGCATCTCTGGAATTAGCATGTTTCGTAAGAAAATGTTGTTATACTTAAACTTTTCGCGTGAGTCTCGTAGCAGGCACATGCTTATTTATAGCAAAGGGAAGTGATTTCTCAATGAATCGACCGGATGAAAAAAGCATTACAAAGCGTTTTATTCCTAAAAGTATGTGTGGAACTATTAAATGCTTGGTTTGATCACGAAAAGACATTGGCGACACTCGGCTCTCGCGAACGTTTTGAATCGTTAAAAGCAGCGAATTAGCGAAAAAGTAGTCAGTTCACCACAGAATAGTAAATGTTGTTTTTTAATGAAGGAGAGGCTACATGCATGTTAAATTTTTCCTATTAGCATGCACAAACTACATTTTAATGTTGCAGTTTAAAAAGAGGCTCAAACATAGTGACTTAGCAATTTTTACAGAGACTGCATCTTCCTTGACCTCCGAATTCGCGACCCCTTGGGTTTATCCTGGCCAGAGTTTGCCCGGCACTGAGCTAGAAAAATAGTGTCTGAAACGTTCTGAAACTTAGGCGCGCGATGATATTTGAGACCATAAAATCCACTCTGTCTTGATTTTTTGAAAAAGATGCCTCTGCACCTTTTATCCCTAGAGCAAAAAAGCAGGGGAAATGTCGTTTGTTCCGATCTCAGCGGCATATAAGCATGCCAATGAATTTGTCTTTCATTAATCCTCTGATTCGTTTAGAATCAGCTGTCCAAATGCAAACATTCTCGATTTAATTTGAACCAGGGCCGTAACCAGCCGATATTTTCGGGGAAAGGGACAAAATGATTGCAACTTGTTGTTTTACCTAACAACTAAAAACGCTTTTGGCGTTTTCAAAATGTTTTTTTAAATTTCTGGGGGAGAATTGCCGCTTGCCTCACCCCTGGTTGCGGGCTTGGTTTGAACTTGTTTTCTGAATTCGGAGATCGATTGTTGGAGCTTGGCCATGGCCGTGTGTGCGTTACAGGAACGTTATGCATTTTTTGCGATCCCGCATTGAAAGCGTATTATAAGCCACTGAAATGCCTAAACAATCTCCAACTTGAAATAAAATATATGTTCAGGCAATGATGGAATGGCATCAAATGCAGCCACTTCAATCTAATACTGTAAAAAGAACGATTCATTCAAAAATGTACCAAGAGGGCGATACGGTGATGAAAGTTGGGAAAATGTGCGCGATATTATAAAACTGTTTCTTGAAGCAAACTTATTGCTTTCATTTGTTGTTTATTTGCTTGTTTAACCTGTTATTACTCGCACTCCAGACATCTAGCAAAACGGCAATTCAAATTGCGGGCATAATTACAAGGTATCTCAAATTTGCTGTCATACTATGTAAGTCTTGAAAAGTAGCTTTTGAAAAAACATTTATTATTTCACATAGTTTTCGGTGTAAGCATTTTCTTGACTACGGTATAAGCAACACATGCGGGAACTTGATTGAAACATTTTCTGTTTTTGTTCTATTTCGGTAGAATTATTTTTTAACATTTTTCTTTTGAAAAATTTCTGGAATATGTATATTTTTCACAATTCTTTAAAAGAATACGAGACCCTAACAGATTGTAGTAACAAATTTAAACCACTCTTCTGGAGTAAATTTGAAACGAGACCTACTCATAATAACAAAATGTTGGAAACGTTCTCCACAGATTCCACGTTTAAGCAGTGCAGAATATTTTATGTTAAATAGTGGCTGCGGTCGTATGACAGGCTTTTCTAATGAAGAAGTTGACTACAGTAGCTTTTACTACTGCTTGCTTTTTGACGATACCATCACAATTGGCTGCATCATTGTAACCACCAGCTGTCATTACTTTCTTTTCTAAAGTGATCTTGTTTTCAGATGAGCTGCTACAAGTGCGACAATGTTTGCTGCAGGCAAATTCCAACTGCCTTTTGTTTTATTTTTAGAGAGCACTGCGCAAGATACAGGAAAACCCTCCACGAAACGAACTAAGCTTGGAAACAACTTCACGAAAACAAATTTGGTTGCTGCGGTTTCCAAATCAGAGGGCTCAGCACAAATTGATTTAAACAACTCGATTGCGAGTTCATTTCGTCCTGGAAAACTTTCCAAAGCAGAAATGCTAGCCCGTCTTTTTCCAAAACAAGACACAGCAATCCGTAAATTGGTGTTGCAAGGCTGTAACGGCGACGTTGTAAAAGCTATAGAGCATTTTTTGTCTGCAGAGGACAGTCTAACATCCACATCAACAGAAAGCGCTATAATTACATCTACTTCTTCTCGAACTGGTGAACACCTTGTGTCATCAAACCAGTACTTGGATGATATTGATGTGACGTGCTCACCTTCAACTGGCAACGGGAAGACCGATTTACCTAGAAAAACAGCAGACGACGAACAGAAGTTGAGCCAGCTGCGATGCTGCAAGAACGAAACCAAAGCAACGAAGAAAGGTTTCGGTGCCCAGGAATCACGCATAAAGTCTATCAGGCCTGTAGCAGAAGATGAGATGTCAGATTCTATCCTAAACCGGGTTAATACTTTTGACCAGAGGTCAAAGCAAGAATTTTTAGACAACGATGCTTCGCCTCGGATGCTTCTCACTGCAAATTCTAAACTGTCGCCGAGAAATAGGTTGGAACACTTTGATTTCTCTTTTGCAGCTTCACACCAAACTTCAGTGTGTCGTCGCCACGACATCAACGCGGAGTGCACTCGCACAGAAGTTGATAACCACATGCCCCCAAAAGAAAACGTTCCCCTTGTCAACAATCGTGCAAACTTTCTGCCAGTGACCCGCTTGTTTGATTACAGAGCTTACTCTCACCTGCCGTCAACAATTTACGATCCCCTGGCAGCTTCGAACATGTGCCTCACGGTTCCTGCTTTTCTGTCACCGATTCGCAACAATGTTTTCAGATACCCGCTGCCCCTTAATTCATCCCATTTCCTGCCGATTTTGCCGAGAGATGCTAAAACAGAAGACTAATTTTCGTCGGCATTGCTAAATGATGCATGCACGTATTAAACAAACAACATGAGAATCTGGACGATTGTCAGGTTACGCTAAAGCTTTCCAGTAATGAGCGCATGCTGCAGGAAGAAAAAATTGTCCTGGGGTGTGATGGAATTGCATATTTTTCAAATAAAACTGGCAATTATTAATATTCAAAAAACACAGCAAGTTTCACTGCAAATTGAACAAAGTGAAACAAAGGCTGCTACTGAGAGTTAGTGAGTTGTCGATGTGTCGCCGCGGTTGCATAAGAGATTTGACAAATCACATCTTGCTACAAATTTTCCAGCAAAGTGCAATAATAAATGTGGTTTTAATTTCTACCAGCTGGCACTAAAAAAGCAACGTTCTGAAGTCCAACTTTGCCACAACGAACAGTGACGGAAACATAAAAACGTTTTTCAAGAAAATTAGGTATCCAAGAATGGTTTCAACCACTGCAACATCGAAGATTCGTAAGAATACTCAAGCAGACTGGTCTCCATTTTCATTTCAAATCAAGTGCAATTTTTCTATTTATTCCCAAATAACGAGATTTGATGTCGTTGTCAGAAAAACTTGAAAACTCTGCTCGAAACTTTGCGTCTATTTCGGAATGGATACAAGCAACCTCGGAAACGCAAGGAAATGTTTTCGTTTCACGTGGTTTATTTTCCGTGTGGCCCAAGATCATCTTTTACGACCCGTACCATTTTTGTCCAGTAAGACGATACAGTACTGCGGATCGTCTTACGCAAGAAGAGAGGATATTTCGAGCGTTGTTTTGTCTTGCGATGTAGCAAATTTCAGTAAATTACCAGTCCATCAAATTACCTTCCTCAAGTCTAACCCAGAGGTCGCTAGAAAAACGTTCACGACGACAGTCCGGCTGATTCCGTGCCAGGCATGCTGGAGGCTGAATTGCACGAAACATACACAAGCACAAATTTGAATGCCATTTATAATTTTAGTTTGATTGCTGCATAGTGCTTAAAATATTTGTATGATTTTTGACCCTGGGGCCGAAGAGTACTCAAGCGTAACGGAACATAGAAGTAATCGATAGTTCGCAATCCGACCGATGAGTAATCATTGCAATGCACTAAGTTTCAATTTGAAAGTTGAGTTTTCTTCAACTTTCGTGTAGTTTTCCGCGTATACGGTTGCAAGCAGAAAAAGTATTTGTTTGCATTCAACTTGGTTCACATAATGCGATCGCGCGGCTTGTTTGATTTTCATGCATTAGAACATATCGGTATGCTTAGCCCATTGTATTTGAACATACGCCACTGTCTAAACTCAGAAATCACGATTTTTATAAAATTTGCAGTAAAATTTCTTTTGTTTGAAACAAGATTTTCATATTTCTATTCGTCGGGACAAGCGGTTTTTGTAGCTCTTGTTAGGCAGACGTGCAAAGTCAACGTGCAGCAAAAAGGCAAAGAACAGTCATGGTTGAGCAACAGTTGGACAGGAGTTAAAACTGCCAAAAACGGTTAGAATGCTGCTTATTGTAAACAACTCAGTTTTACATTGTCTGCCTGTTAAAAGCACTGGTTTCGCAAGGTGCATTTTTCCTCAGTTCGTTACGACTATACAAGTATTCGACATAACGAATTTGCAGAATGTCACCAATGCAGTTTAACTTCGTTAGTCTTTGACTACTAAATACAATGCTTCCGAACATCCGAAATATGTAACGGGCAAAAAAGAACAGCACAAAAAAAAACAAAGATTCGTGGAACTGCGCACCGAGCACACCGAGGATATAAACCAGTGTCTTCACTCGTTCAAAGTTCTGAGTGAGATGGCTTCGCAGCTTCCTCTTCACTCGACGTAGAGTTTTGCGCTGCCGAAAAAATACATGCGATTCTAATGCCGAACACCAGGAGCAGCAGTCGTCAAATTTTAAAGCCTGACTATGCAAATGAAGCACAGGCGCTGGTTGGAACGCTCTTTTTCTCACACCAACACCTATAACAAAGGACTTGATATTATACAAATTTTCGTGGTCTTCGTCGCTCATGCCTTCTTTTGAGCGAGTAGCAACTGGCTCATGGCATTGTACAAACTGCATTGAGAACTTGGTAGGTAACATGCGAGTTAGCCTTGATCAATTTAAAGTGCGTATGAGGTTAGGAATCCCGAATCTACTGTCTAGTTTTGTCATTGCAACGGAGGATTGTATCTTTTGAAGCATGAAGGAACCCAAGACCGAACCAGAGCTGTCGGATTAAAATTGTTTTCGTAAATATTATCTCTGCTTCAATTACACAAAACGATTTGAAGACAAAATTTGTCAAAATGCCTGAACTGATGCGTACAACAAACGTAACTTGCTCGCTTCTGATCAAAGTTGAGCATTTTTGGCATTCGAAGCTAGAGTTATTCGTTTTGGTTTTGAAGTCGAAATCAACCGATAAAAGTTTGCTATTCTGTTACTTTACAGGATCTGTAGATCGATTTTCATACCACGTTGATATTTACGTGCAGAAGAGTGAACTTTTAAGTCAACTATTTTATGATCACTTGGTCGTTTGTATTGGAATAAAGGAGAGTTACAGCAAAACCGTTTTGATCTTTAACGTAATTCAAGGCGACAAGAACACATCCGGTCCGCAGACGTTCTACTACTTTCAGCGAAACAGGCACGCCCTAACATGACTTAGGAAAATGTCACACATCCTTGGACGGCTGATGTTCCTTATCGTGATGACTCACCGACCACCCGGGCTGTCGCTTTCAGGTCTAATATCGCAGATGCGCTCGATCCGGGACCGACCACTACGTCGAACTCAATGACGTCCTTCCCTCCTTCGTCTTCAGATGGAAAGACATCGTAGCTGAGAGGCTGCTTCAAAACCAGCGCCTCGGAGGGTTCAGTGGCCGCAAGCGAAACCGTTCCGTTGTTGTAAGATACGGTGAAGGCTGCAGACAAACAACGATTTTCGCTTTTCACCGGTTGGCGATCCTTGATGGGTTATCGTATATTTATATAGTAAAATAACAATATAAACTTTTTCATTGTCTTTACGATAGCAGACAGAATCGATTCTTCAAAAATGGGATTAAAAGTGTACCACGACCAGTAATGAAGCAATAATATAAAATAGCTCAGTGATTAACAAACAGGTCGTTTGTGACGGTGCATTCACAGAGAAAATGCTGCAAAATTATGAGGAATATTAAATCAGCAACCAAAGAAACACACACTTATGAGAATTGAAGGGACAACCACGCCTTCACTCACAAAGAGTTCACTGAGTTTACAAGAAATTTTATATATTTATGCTCCTGGTATGATTGGTGATTTGGTTTGTGTTGTTCAATAATAATTTGCGCGAATTTTCGTGAACGCGAAATTTTGGCGACGTGAAAATCGTCCACAAACACCTTTTACATGCGATTTGGCATTGTCGTGCAGTGTTATTAACAGGCAACAGAATCGATCTGTCGACAGAAGGTTAGCTTACTCAGATGCCCGTTGCAAAACATCGTGAATACCGTCATTTAGCTTGTTGATGTTGACGCCAGACAAACTGAAGCTTCGAGAACAGGGTGAATTTCCTGGATTCGCTACAGCGAAAATGATTCTAGTTTTGGACTTCACGGCAACAATGAAGCAATCTTCAAAATTTTTCCACTGTCGTCTGATAGCAACGCTGTCTAAAAACAACAAACGCAAGGAGGTTTACGTTTGAATCGCCAGTTTGGAAATGGCTGTAAGTTACTAGCAACAGCTTAAATTTTTCTTATGTTGAAATAATTTCGAGTACGAAAGCATTTCATAAACAAGTGCGGTCACCTATTTACTCATACGCACTCCCATCCCAGCGCAAGTAAGAATCAAGAAGTAATACAGATTAAGTCAAGCGCGAAACGAAAGTAATTCACATGTATGCATTACCTTTTTCGATGTAAGGCAAAAACGTGGAAAAAGCAACAAAAATTTGTTTTCGTCTGTCCATTCGGTCGAACATTCCAGCGCAATCATGAGACCAAGCGTGATCTGTGAGCGATTCGTAGATCGATTTGCTGAAACCATGCGAGAATTGCAAGAAGAGACTTGCCAGCAGCCGAACACCTGCGATTGACACAACTTGACATGAAAAACGAGTAAGATAAGCAAGCATTAACCACACTGGTTAAATGAAGCTATGCTGCTTATAATCAGACTGTAAATATAAACAACAAGTCCATAACAACGATGAGCAACAAAACAATATATTATTCTTTTGCTTCTCATTGTCTCCTTAACTTTTTTCTTATTTCAGCTAAACTCAACAAAAGTAAAGATAAAATCTTTCAATGCAGAATGCATTTTGACGTTACCATGACTGCAGCTGCGCACAACTTCCTATAGCTACATTCTTCCTATATGTCACATGTTTGCACATTAGCCATTGTATTCCAAACAAACCAATTAAAAAACTTAAATAACTTGCAAAACTTGCTTTTACCTGTAGTAGGGGATTGCGCTATGCTATTGGGTATAAAGTCCTCAATAATCCTGAACTGAGAGTAAAGTTTGTAATAGCAGAAGTCCATGTCACCGTTGAACACGACATCTTCAAATATCTCGTTGTTAGTCGGGCGGTATTGAAAAGAAGTAACTATGGTGGGTTTCTTTTCCCACGAAGATGGTACAAGAGCCTGTAAAGCACGAAGAATTTATCGAAAATTGAAGACAGATCACGAAACCTCTTAATAACCCTCACTTTAACAAAAACTTGACGAATTCATTTTATCAAACAGGATAACAGCTGTTTTTTTTACATGGATACCTGTTTCACCGGTACCAATATTTCTAATGGTTATCAATTTGAATAAGAATTTTACAAAATTATATTTTGGCATAAGACTAGAAATGTTCCGTAAATTTTTTCATGTGGACAATTTCACGCTATTTTGATTAATTTGCAATGAAGCGCAGCCAAGCTATTCCTTCTCCAGTGAAGTTTCATGTGCTAAAACTGACTGTTATGAAGTACTGTACGCAGGGTAACAATACCGTCCATATTTCTAAGATTTGTCCTTATTTTGAAGTACTATGTCTTAGAAAATATTAATGTCCTTGTTTCTAAGAAATGTCCTTATTTGTGACTTGCGTTCTTATTTTTTCTTATTTTCTGTAGCATAACAATTTTAATATGCAATATCTGATTGACATACAGACCATCCTATCTCATCGTAAACATTTTGTAATCAAAGTTTTGTGACGACGTAAAAGTAGTATAACCTTGTAGCACAGAGACGTAACGCACTATCAGGAGTAGTTAACACTTTATGCCCATGGTTTTCGAACTATGCGTCGCGAAGCCCTGAGGCGTCGTTTTAATTTTGTAAGGGCGTCGCACAAACGTAAACTCAGTGCAGTTTTACTCATTGAGCTAATAACAAGGAAAGTTTTAAAGCTTCACCAAGGATCAGTTATTGTTCAAGTACAGTCATGTTGACAATAGATAGCATACTTGCTATCTCATGATTACGTAACTTTAGTTATTCTTTAATATTAAACGCATTGCACAATATCAATTTACTTTGTTTCATGAAAATGAAAGCTACAGCAGTCATTCAGTTATAAAAATAATTATAATCAAATTGCTGATTGCTTAGCTCCAGAACAACTATTTATTCAAATTTTCTTGCTTGAGTGATACCTCCGGTAAATTGAATAAACTCAATATTTCTATGCAAAGGCCGGATAAAAACATGCTAGACGTATCAAATAAAGTTGCAGCGTTCCTTAAAAAGCTATTGTTGAAAAAAAAACGTGTGTGGAAGTTCTCATTGCCTTACTTTCTTGTCTAATTAGCTTAAATACATGTATGATGCTGCCTTCAGCTTCACAAAAAATATTTTTGCAACATCCAACTAAGCTTGAGTTAGATTTTTATCAGTACTTTCGGGGGAATTTATCAAGCTGTAAACGGATTCGAGATCCTTTTGTCCAACCTACACCATCGTCTTTTACTGAACAAGAAAAAGAACTATATTGACCTTACCTGTGATACAGTATTTCCCTAATAAGATTGTTCAACTCGGGAAATCCGAAGAATTTATTTGAATTTCACTTAGTGACAAATGCCCAGTTCTGGCGAAAAAACGCTACGAATAGTTATCCCTTTCGCAACGTCGTATTTATACTAATCAGGATTTTCTGCCACGGCTGTGATTAAAGCCAAAAATCAACTACGACTAAGCCTTGAGACGGAAATGGGGGTGGCTGTTTCACAAATTCGTCCGAGATTCGACGAAGTTTGTAAAAATAAATAAGCCCACACATCACGTTAATGATGCACATTTTTTGTTGTTGCTTCAATAAATAAAACTTCAATTATTGCAAAAGGTCTATTAAATGCATATTACTGGTGCGTCGCAAGTCCAGCAAACTTTTCCAAAGGTGTCGCAATGAAGAAAGTTTGAGAACCACTGCAGTAAGCTGTCTCGGCTAGTTAGGTTTAGTAGGAAAGCAGGTTTTTGGTTAGGTTTCTAAAGAAAACGAAGGTTTATCATTTGATTAATGCAAGAAATAAGCAAGCGAAAAAACCTTTACCGTGACGATTACTACAAGGAATTCGAGAATAAGACGTTGCTGAAGCAAATGCTTCCTAAAGATAAATAGGCAAACATATGATCAGACGCTAGTTGTGCAAACAGAAACAATTGTTTAATTTAGGTAATAAAATCAAGTTTTCCTCAGCCGTCCTTCTTTTTGGTTCTAGATCGATGGTAACCCTGACTATACGTCATGTATTTGAGTTTTGCAGAACCTTATTTTAGCCTCGAGCTAGTGCGTTAACATTAAGCACTTTCTACGGATTCCAGAAAAAAGCTAAAACAACATTTTCAACGCGAGGCATCAGTCGGGTCAAGTCCACAACCAGGAGGGTAAACGGGCATGGCATTCCCGAAAATATCAGCTGGGTGCGGCTCCGAGTTGGTTAACAACTGTTTGCATTCCAGCGAATCTCGCATCACCCGTTGTTTCCAGCAAAGTTCATCTTCAAAGTAGCAGTGTTAAAAGAAGCTGTTCTACTCACCTCTGTTTTCCTCACTTGTATTTTGTCAAAATCTGCGATTACAACAGGAAGTTTTCCTAAAAAATGATGTTGAAACTTTGGCAGAATGGCATGTTGTCTCTACCGGGCCGATATTAAAGCCATTAAAAATCAACGATATTGCCCATATCGACATCGACATATCGGTATATCGCTAATTCTTTTGAAGTGTGCCTGAGTTTCTGAGCACAATTTTGACTGCATTGATAGTGAGCTATATTGTCCTCAGTTTTCCATTCAAACAAATCCTAAAAAATTTTAAAACGCCGTTGCTAAGCTTTTGATCCGAAGTTGAAATTTAACGTTTTGACTTTAAATTTACTTCATGTAAAAGAGACGATTTTCACCGAAAAAAAGAAAATCTGTTACCGAGAGGATTCGAAATTTTTTTTTTCTTATCAAACAAAGAGCATCAGTTTTTCGGTTGTAACTTGTCCATAAATTGAAGCTTAAAAGTTTAAGAGGTTTTTCATCAAACTTCAGTCATGTTTGAAACTCCTAAATTTGTAGCATGGTATGTGAGCTGACCTAGCAAATTAAAAATTTCACGGAATTGTAAAACATTGCATATCCCTGTAGGAATCCAGAGCATGTTATGGTTCCTTGTTTGAAGTTTCCGCAAAAGTTGCGACTATTTCAAAGTTGTTTTACAGACATTTGCTGAAGACCCGCGGTTTGGCACGGTGAGGCGTTGGAAGTTTCAAACACAAATACTTTCGTCAGACATTCACCACCAGTAATCTATAATTGATAGGCGAAGCAATGGCAGAAACAAATTTCTCTCAATTAACCTTTCTTCACCGTTGCTCGTAGAGCAAATAGCCCCGGAGAAAGAATGGAGAAATAGCATTTGGATGTTTCTACAAAAGAATCGCTGCAGAAAATTACACTACTTGGCATAAAGCTCATAAAGAAAGTTTAGTCTTGTTTATTTATTATCACTTACACTTTTCGTGAAAGAACGGTGTAAAAGGAAAAGAATTTAAACCAACAGTTACTGTCACGCATCTGTTATAATCAGGATCGATAAATCTGCGTGCAACCACGGTTTCGGGCAACAATACCTGATCAAGGGCCTAAAATCACTAAAAACACAACTTATACGTATCACGGCAAAAAAGTGAACCGTATTATTAATCAGAACCGTCGCCACAAAGTCCTCAATAGGGGACTTTACCTTTGTGCGGGGGGGCTTTACGTTCGTGCAGAGGGGCTTGACATCCAAATTTGACAAAAATTCCACTAACTTATAGTGTTTCACATTTCAATTTGGAGGGGCTTGGAGCTTTGTTTGGGGGTCTAAGCCCACCAAAGCTCGCCATGGCGACGAGACTCTCTATAGTCTAAAAAAGTGAGACATGGAATCTTGTTCTGCAATCTCCAGCACATGAGATACGCTAAAGCTGCTTTGTTTTTGAAGTAAGTTAATAACTCACTTTTATCGATTGACGGAAGTGCTGAATTTCTCGCTCGATCTCGTGCAGAGACTGGCCGTTGTCACGCAGGTGGACACTCCAAGCATGTATCATATCATATACTTCTTTGTCTTCAACTGTAGAAGCACACACGAAGTTGATATTAGTTTATGTCATAACAGCAGTAGAGAGACAGGTACAGAAACCTGGCTTGTTAAGTGGGCCATAATTATATACTGTTTTGGTGCATTTTACGCTAAGATTTTCCAAAGTAAACATACACCACGCAAGCATTTTTTATGAAATTTACATGACTGGAACTATTGCCGTATAATAATACGCAAAAAACGCTAGCCTGTCGGTGTACATGGTCAGGGCCGGCCTTAAGCCGATGCAACCGATGCAGCTGCATTGGGCCCCGCGCGTCTGGGGGCCCCGCGCCATGGTGTTTGGGCAGGTTGTTCATTTTTGTTCAAAATTTTTGCAACGACGGACGCTTTTGTCACCGGTTACTGTTGAAGCAATCGAATTGATTAAATTTTCAATAAAAAATGGCTAATTGTGGATTATTTAGTAATGTTTGCTTTGCTTTGCCACACGGTTGCGCAAATCCTGACCAGCTTCCGGGCCTAAAGCGGGCTTTAAAAATAAATTTTGTGTTCGGCTTGTGATTTCGGGCACGTGCCGGGTTCACGTTTCATAATGAGGCCCGTTTAAAACTCTGGGTTGTGACAATGGCTTACAGTTTTGCTTCATGGCAGATTTTAACGTAGATTACGTATTTTGATATGTTGTCAAAATAAAATGAACTTTACGACATTGAAGCAAATAACAAAAGGTGAGACTAAACCAGTGGAAGCCAAAAATCACATGCAAACCAGCGCAAAATTTTGTGAAGTTTGCGCATTTAAAATTTCTTTCCTTTGTCCACAAAATTGTTCCGCGTTACAAGTACTTTTATCATTTGCTACCCCACCAGTTTTTCACTACTTTGCCTATTTGCGACTGCGAGCGTAAATAGGTTTAAAAAACCACTACTTCAAAGTTCAGGTTCACGAGCGTAAAGGACACTTAAAGTTGCCCTGCAGCTTAACTGGGCAGGGCAAAAATCGCGAATGTCATCCAACACACTCGTTCCTGTTTATCAATATATTGGGCGGTTATATGCTTCTATTTCGTCAATCAACTATGCGCATTATATATTGCGTTTGATAAGTGTTTCTATACCTGTGACGTGGTAGTTGTAAAATCTTTGTACATTACATTTCTAATTCATAAAGAACAGTTTGCATTCCAAATCCATGTATTTAAGAATAACTATAAAATTGGGCTTTTGGGAAACTGTGGGCGGATTGCTCTCTTGTGAAGTCTGGTTCTTTTCGTGTATTGCGTCATAAAGCAATATTTGATCGTGCATCCAAACGTTGTCAAGAACGCATCTGCGCTTGTGGTTACCGGGAGCGAGAAAGATAATTAGTTAATGTAAATGTTAGCTGTTTTCTCCGAGTCAGTTGTTCTTCGAACGAAAGTGCCGTTTAACAAGAGTGAAGTAATTGCATTGGAACTGGAAGTCAATTCGCTTGTGAGTTCGGTTTGATTGACGTAACTTTGCATCTGCGCTCGACGCTCTGATCTCCAATGCATAGCTTCCTTTCTTAATTACGAGTGGGAGCGGTACTGTCTAATGTCCACCACAGCACCATGCTATTAGTCATAAACATGAACGCAGGGACACATGAGCTATGCCCACATCCAGTCCCGTCGCAACGGGGGGGCTTTGGTGGACTTATCCAGGGCCTATGAGAGGGGGGTCCAGCAGGTACATTGTTCCAGGGTCCGAGACTGAAGGAACATTTGAGCGTTTGTTGCTAACAAACTTGGATAATACAGCGAAATTAATCCCTGTGATAAAACCGGTTTGGCCTAAACACGGATTTGGTGGGAGTGTGATGTACAGTATTTTAATGTGAATTGCTGAAAGTGCATTTTCCTCATATGATGCATTGATAACTAATTATTAGCAGTTTTGTTGAACTTGAATGTTTAAGACATTCACGATTACTGTCCCAGTCTGTCCGTTGAACTGAATTTTCCTTTACATCATTTTCAAACAAATATTTAATAAAAACGCTACAATAAAACAAGAGTTTCAAACTAAGAGATACTTCAAGTGAAATTCGAATGGAAACATGCCAGTTCACAATAAAATCTAAACTAACAACAGTAGTCCTCGAATGTTGGGCATATGTGTAAGATAGAAAAAAGTTTAAAATTAAAACTGCAGAAAGTGCAGGACGCAAGTGTTTACAGTGCACCGCGGCGGTGTGCTGTGCATTTTCCTGACTGTTAAACTTGCGCGGCAAGTAGATACAGGCTCTAATCCAGGGGTGGTCAAGATAGTTTAATCCGGCCCGCAAAATACCTTGTACATGTTTTGCAAGTACCATGTTTCCGACTGTGGGCAGCAGTCAGTGTTGCCACTCTGTTGTTACAAAAAAGTAACAGATTTCATGATAAAAAAACACTAGGTTCACAAAAAAACACTAGATCACAAAAGCAAACTTACCACACAGTGAAAATGCCTAGAAAATGCTTTGCAATGCCAACCATAGACATTGTGCAACTCATTGGAAATCAGAGAAAAAAGAAAACGGGAGATAGCAGCAATACTTGTGTTTGTTTGTACAGGTCACTGAAACCTTTAGCAGATGACCAAGTGACATCGCAGCGGTTTAACTCAAAACATATTATACTGTCTTGTGTAATTTAAGATTTAGTTAGGTAGAATTTTTGGCAAATTACAATTGCGCTAAATCAAAAAGTCTCACTTACAGTTACAATTACACAAAACTGTGCATTTAATTACATTTAGCTCACTAACATAAAAACACAAGATAGCCAGAAAAAAACACTAAAACACTAGATGAAATGAAAAAACACTAGACCTAGTGGAAAAACACCAGGAGTGGCACCACTGGCAGCAGTGCAACAGCATTAGCTGCTGCCTGTCACGTAAAATGCACTGTATCCGGCCCTCCAGTGGCCAGACCGTGGCGATTTCGGCTCTCGGGTCAAAAAGTTTGGCCACCACTGCTTTAATCGAATGTGAGTCGAGGATTAGCGGACATACCCAGAAATCTGAAAATTTCGAAACCATACGGGAGAAACTAACCACTTACAGTATTTCGACAGAATGCTTTAGAGCAGTGGTCGCCGGCCTGTGGCCCGTGTGGCTATTTATTGTGGATCGTGGTCAAAAATAGAAAAATAGTCGGTTGACAACATATTTCTTTCTGTCCATTCTTGTTATATTTAGTAAGCTCATTACAAGGATACAGTTTGTCAATGAGGTCGCAGTTTCATTACACTGGCAGCGTTTTATTCAACCTCGATCGACCCTATTCATTATGAGACTGTGGCATTTTTTTCTGATTTTTTCCTTGATAATATTTTACTATTAACATTCAAAAGTCATGTTTAAAAAATGGCAATATTGTCACATTACTTGAATACTGGTATGTTTTAATGCACATCAAATTAGCCTCAATTTTCATTTATTTCAAAATAATTTTGCATGTCTTTGGACCCCGAAATGGAATATGTTCCGCCTAAAAAGATTTCTCTTTGAGGCCCTGGACTTATCCCCAAAAAAAATTCCAAGCACCCAAAATCGAAATATGAAACACTATAAGCAAGTAGAGTATTCGTGAAACCGTCAAATTTTGGAATGTCAACTTGTCAAGCCCCCTGCACAAACGTAAAGCCTATCGAAGACTTTCTGGCGACGATTCTGCCCGCGTCCCTTCAAATAAAAGAAACTGTCTGTACAGACCAACTCCAGTAAACTGCCGTCTTTTTGATATTCACATAATTGTTTTGTTAAAACATCTTCATTAAAAAGGTCGTACCACGGTTGACTGAACGCGATGACGTCATAACGCCATTTCTCAGAGGGCCCCGCGCCTAGGTTTTGCATCGGGCCGGCCCTGTACATGGTGTCTATACAGTCTGGGTGCATGGTGAAAAACACATAAAGTCTGGGACCATCCTTCTCGTCCACTTAACAGTACCAACTCGATTCGTTCTTCTTTGGACAGAGCCATCTTTATTTAAATAAATAAACCTATGGGGAGGAAACATAACCTAAAGAAATAAAATAGATAGTGAAATCTCCTATGTACCCAGACTTTCTGGACTCCCTGTATAACACCGATCAGACAGTGCATCTTCCTATGGCCTCGGTCTGGCATAGCTCCTTGGCGCATCAAGTGATCATCCGCCTTTTGCATGTTACGATGCTACCTTCCCCTGTCAGCGAAAAGAGTCAATGATTGCGTCACACGCTTTTTTATCTTCGATCTCCTTCGCCAAAAAGGTTTACGAAGCAAGACTTGTTCGCTACACCAAAGAAAAAGATCCAGAGGCCGAACAATGTCCAGGTGGCGTGGTTGAACTTGTAATGGAGCCAGCAGAATTATGAATGATCACAAATTGATGAAAACTTGTTTCAAGACCTCCTAGGGCTGCTGCCCCACGACCCAACGGAGAGAAAAAGATTGTGCGAAATTGAGTGGATGTTGATGCTCTTCACATTATCAATGTTTCTGTAGGATGGTCAGGTGTCCTCATCAACGTCGTTTTATTAAAGCGCGCAAAAATGTACGACAATATTTTCATTGTATTCTGAGTACACAAATTTAGATAACACTGCTTGATTAGTGAAGCTATACCGCTCCTAAATAAATTTCCAGATATTGACACTGTCAAACGTTCATCTGTTGCATGCATGAATAAGTCGCAAAAAAATGATTCAAATCTGGGTTGTTTTTAAATGTATCTTTTGTATTGAAGCTGTTAGTTTGATATTATAAGATATCACAAATTGCGCTCATCAGGATGCGATTCGTTAAAAATTTGGGTCGTCAGTTAGTTATACTTATGGGTGGCATTATATGGCAATTGGGAAACTCAATGAATCACCGAAATCCAAGGAATGCCGATTTAGAACAAGAAATACGTTTTATGCAGATATTTTGGTGGCATTAATTTATCCTTCTTTAAACAAATAAACGCCTAGGAAGAAATTCTTGGAGTAATGATAGCTTGAAGTAACTTTCCAAAGAATTAGGAAAGCATAGAAAACGTAAATGATTTTTCGCTTGCTTTGTTTTTACTCACAAAGTACATGCTAGTTTCATTCAAGGCCTTTTCCAGCATAGCCGAATAGCATGCGTGGAGTCTTGCTTCTTTGTTTTTTGTTTCATAATTTCTTTCATTACAAGCTTAAGTTATGCGACAAACACGCAGCAGATGTGTAGCTTTGTCAGGGAAATACGAGTTTAATTTTTTGTCTAGCAACTGACAGTGGTTTGAAATCCATTACACGGTTTCAGTTTGTTGCAAAAAGATTCAAAAGCATACAATGCAACTTTCCAAACAGCATGCAAAAAATGCAATCATTACGTATATTTTTTCGATTCATAATTTACTGCGATTCACAAAACGTACGTTTTGAACTTATCGAGCTCCAACCAAGTCATACTAGTTTTTAAGACAAACTTGCCAATTTTCTCAATGTACGCTGCAGCTGCGGAAGGCCGAGAGGTTCCAGGTCCGACAATTTTATGCCGATCTTCCGGTATATTTCTGGCGCCCATTTCTTTTTTAGTTTGCTTGAGAAAAGCTACGTAGTCAGAGGGAGACATGTACATGAATTTGGTTGAATCTGGTTCCCACATCATCTCAATGTAAGGCAAGTGGATTTCTGACAAAACAAAAGAAAAAAGGAATGTCGTATAATCATCAAATTTATCACAAAACAACTAAAACTGGAATGCAGTGTCAAAAATGCTAACTTTTAATTGCACAGACAATCACACAAAATCAATTTGCGATCTTCGAGAGAAAAACACACAATAACGTCAATTAGATTTTCACGAAAAGCAACAAGTTTCACCAACTCAGCGTTACAGACTTTTCCGATCAGAGTATTGACATCGCCGCCAGACTGACCTCTAGGAGGAACGAATTTTGATGGCAGAATTCAATAAAACTTTTTTAGTACCCTTAGGTCAGTGGTTTTCAACCTTTTTTGTACAGCGGCCCATTATAACAACCCAATATAACCCAACGCCCCGCCATATCTAAAACTCTAATAAACCAAATGTAATACAGCTGTGTACATAAAATATCTACTCCCGACCCCTCCAAAAATGGTTCACAGCCCCTCCGGGGGTCGCGGCCCCCAGGTTGAAAACCACTGATTTAAGCGTTGCTTGTAAGCACAATAAGCAGTAACATAGATTAGAACAAGATTTTTTAACCTTTTCTGAGCCGCTGCAAACTTTTTCTAATACTTTCGTAACATATGAAAGGTTCGAACCGGTTGTAGAGGATAATTAGTTCCGTAATGAATTTCTCACGTGACAGCTGAAGATCTTCCGCCGGGAACTGGTTGAAAATTACGGGTGTAGAAGTCATTCAGGGAATCAACAATGGGCTATGCTCCTGAAGAAGGATAGGCTGGCGGTTGGGATAATCGAGTATTTCCGGTCATTAACAGAACCTAAAATTTTGGGTTCTTCGAAATTAACAACATTTTTGGGTTCTACGTGGCGCGCGTCTGTGTCTCTGGTTTAATCTGTTGATGTTGTTACTCTGACCAATGCAAGTTTTGCCGGGCAAACATGTCAATGCGTATCTTACTACGATGGGCCCAGGAAGTTTAGTTTGAAAACTGGGCGCCTCGCACGAGTTCAATTTTAATCCCGATTTTTGTTCTTGGATTGCTGCGTACACAAAAATCATCGAACACGGTCGCTCAGAAAGCGTGAAGAGACGCCCTGATCAATAGCATGTTCTTTATTCTGTAATTCTTCATGCATAACCATTACCGATTTGCTAATAACTAAGCACGATGCAAAATGAATTGCTTATTTTCTTTGTGCTGCTGAGGAACAAAACTGAAACGAATTACATTGCAAATCCGTGTGTGGGTTTTCAGAAATGTGAGTCGTGAAACAGTAACTTTCCAAAAGTCCATGATCATTTCATGTGTTCATCAAAAAATTTACGTCTTTAAAATATTTGCGTCGTTGTTTCTGACACGATTTGCCAAGATTTTAATGCTTTACGTTATGATTTAAACGATTGACTGAAGTGAATTTTTCAGTTTTAAAGCAACGTAACGATCGGTGGCCTCTTTTATGTTCAGTGCTGAAGGGTGTTAGTCGCAAGAATCGGTTTTGCACGCTGACGATTTTGTGGCTATACATCTTTCAAAACCTTTGGAGTAACTTGATTGATGTCTTTTGTTGCTAGGTTTTGATCGCTTGTCGTCACAGACATCTTGCGCTGTCACTATAATAGGCTTTCTACAATCAGGGCCGTACAAAAAGTAAAATCCGTGCAAAAAGTCTGTCTTCCAGATGTACCTGAAGATGAAAAACTTCCTACCTGCTACAAAAGCTTAAGTTCCTCAGAAAACCTCAAATTCCTCAGAAAGACTTTGAGAATTTTATAATCAAAATCTCGGAAAGCGACTGGTTACGATACTAGCGAACAATTTGCATTCAAAGAGAAGTTTGTAGAACGGCGACCTAATTTTCATTGATGTTGCTGTTTCTATAAAGGCAATTGAAGCTTTACTGCAGATTAATAATCCATGCTGTTTTGATGAAATTGAAACTTCACATATTTTGCTTCACTAAACATCGGAGGATATGATATAGTGAGGTCTCTTCTCGATTCTTTTTCATTTTATACTTATTGTAGAATGGATTTGATTTTTTGCCACGCTGTTTGACTGAAGTTCACGCTTTTTGCATATTAACACCTAAGTCAGTGGTTTTCAGCCTGGGGGTCTTTTTCTAAGGCGCAAGACTTTCTAATAAAAGCAAGTTTTTTTAGGGAAACGGTTAGGTACCCGCTATGGACTTGTAGGAACCCGATTTCTCTGATTCTAGGGACCCGATTTTCTTTGATTCTAGGGGCCCGATGATAATTTTCTCTGATTCTAGGGACCCGATTTTCAATTCTAGGGACCCGAATCGGGTCCCTAAAACACCTTAAAAAAACCTGATAAAAGTATTCATAATTACTTCTACAATTTATGTTTCGTATATGGAAACACTTTTTGTCGTAGCAAAAATAATAGGATCACCTGGCAAACATAATAGCGTACTGTTTCATTCAAATTTGTTTTAAATGTGATTATGACCATTACAAAGTTTTGAGTGTGATTATGACCATTACAGTACTGTTGCGCTTGGCAACGCACGAACAACTTCGTGAAGTATAAATGTGCTGTGTTTGTAAATTGGATATATGATTTCGGTAGCTAATTTGGGAGCTATTCTAGTTTTCAATGGGTTGTGCTGTGCAGTGATTTGTGTACGGCACGGGTCTCTCTCACTGATGCTGCCATGTGCATGGATTTAATAAATGAGTCTTTGTTGAGTTGAACATAATGATATCGTATGTTATTTTTTAGTCATTGTGATTTTCTGTTGTACAAACACAACTGCATTTCATATGCCTGTCTGGAAATTTTCGGAAGAGATTCGTTAGGTTAAATTGGGTTGCAAAATGGGTCGCTGCATGAAAAAGGTTGAAAACCACTGTTTTGCACAAAGTGGTTTGTCAATTTTAGCCGGATGGTAAAACACACCTGGTTTCTTTTCAAAATCACAAATTTTCCCCTACAAACATGTTACATAAAATAATGCTGATCAGCTACCAGGTGCGGCAGGTTGTAACCTGCTGACATCTGTACCAACCGATACCTACTTCTTTCCTCTAAGTATACCATGGACGTTGCCCAAAATTTGGCGAAGTCATTCAGGTATTCACTCATAAACATTTGGTCGTTATCTGCTTTAGCTTTCTCAGCTTCCTGGGTCCAGTCGATTTCAGCGTCGATGTTGATCCCTTCCTGTGTAGTTTAAAAAGCCGTTGTAGAAGTGACACGGTGATCACATGCAATTATTTCAGAAATAACACAACGTGGACATTTACACCGGTGGTGTTGTGGTGTTTGGATGCATCGTAAGAAAGCCAACAAAACGGCTTGCTACGATACAACAATACTCGAAACATACATCGTACCTTATAGACTGAAGTCAAACATAACATGCATGAAGGGAGCAGACTGATTGTCGAATACAAAACAACAAATATTTCTAGGCAATGACGGCGTCTTTCTCAGGAAACTTTCAAACACCATACGAGTCTGGAAACGGAGGGTGTTATGCAACACTAAATATGATTACGTATTCCTGGGACACATTACCTCCGTTATTTCCGGTCCAACTATTTTTGACTTCCCGACGCCCATTTTTAATCACTTTCACAATAAAATCGTATGCGCAGCGAAACATACACATCATACAAATTTTACACACAGTACCCTCAAAGAACTTTATTTTTAGAGGGGAACTTTTATTTATGCGTGGGAAAAGGTCATGCGCGTTTTAGATCCGTTTTTTCTTCATATCAAGTCATGCTGTGGATCTACTCTTCACAAAACTATCATCCGATGTCGTATCTGCCACAAAGCGTTTTGAACCTTAAGTCAAATTGAAATTTTAAGGTAGTAAAGCGCGCCAAATTTCCTACACATCAGGATATCCAGGGTAGTTAGAGTGCCCCAATTTTTTATTTATAGGTTTTCATGGACACTTTTGTAAAATAACTCTGGCAGTGGCACCATTCCATTTGTCTCTAAAAATCAGGAAAAGTCGTGGAAACACAGGTTTCTAACATTTTTCTGAGTAATTAAATTCAACAAAAAACACACTCCAGGGTTGTGGAAATGCCTGGATTCCTTAAAAGGGTTGCGCCGATTCAGCAATTTCGGTAAGAGGTTACCACTTCTGCATGGAGGCGCTCCGGGGTTAGAAATCGGTATTCGAATTGGAAATATCATTATCCATGTCGGTATAAACAATGTCTGATTTCATCGATATTTCATATCAGAGAGCTTGGGAATTTTAAAGCAAGAATGGCAGGGTTGTGCTGTAGAACTTAAATGTGCTTAACTGAGACTCCAATTAGAAATTGTGAGTGACTTCGTAAGAACGAAACTCGGTTTTACCAGGCTACTTTCTGAAACTCTTATTAACTACAAATGCACGAAAACTAACTGTCTTGCAATAATTTTTGGGCCTCATCTTCCCAAGTTTTAGCTTTGACCATAGTCGGCGACGGATTGAAAGAAAAAGTGTCAAAGATCACGAAATTCATGATGAACATCTCAATTACAAAATCTTCCAAAGTTCGTAGGATTATATCGTAGCTCAGAATAAAAAACAACAACACGGTGAAAAATAATAAACGATGTATTTTCTATGGTTTGAATTCCTGGCACACAGTTTTGCTGGAACATCGAAACACTGACGTCAAAATACTTGAAAACAAGTGAATCAAAATAACAGCACTAACAGAAATTTGAGTTCCGGCATCGTTATACAAATCGAATTGCCTGGCCCAAACACAAAAATGCTCTCCTCAGTAGTTGATCAATTTTGTTTTTACTTAAATTTCAATAATACTTGCAGGCATTTCGTGTTTTGCGTCGATCGCATCGGAGGAACACACACCACAAAAGCGATCAAACAATTTTAATTGCTCACTTTAGCAGCAGCATCCAGTTCTTTGGCCCTTCGTATCTGATAAGATGTGGCGTAATAGGTGTTGGGAGCTGTGGTGGTTGCAGCGATATATTGAATGTCTCTGCCAAGCAGCATCTTTGTTGTGTTCTGTCCAGCAAAGAATAGAAGCATATGCCATGGATGGCTACAACCAGGCCCGTATTCAGATTTTAAGGTTTAGGGGAGCAAAATACATTTTTAGGGGCCAAGATTTTTGTTTTCATTATGTGTTTTAACAAAAACTTTCTGGGCACAATTATTTGGGGTGCCTTGCCCCCGAATGACCCCACGTGGATACGGGCCTGGTTACAACCGCACAACGATCGGCAGGAACGCATGGATACTTGATTACCGCATCATGTAGGTTAGCAAAGTCTACTGCCATTTCTGAAGCCTACTGAACATCTTGCTTCAAAAAAAAGAAAGTTTGACGTAGAACACCACCTAAAGTGCTAAAATGTACTGCAAACTTTATTTTACACACAGTTTTATCAATGAATCACTCAGGTGTGGCATCAGATTTGAAAAATCTGAAAAATCTAACACAAAGATTTGAAAATAACGAAGCTCATTATAAAATGCATGAAATCGATCAGTAAACACGCCCGATGCATCATTGGGTTGGATATTTTCCATGCACCAGTAAAGACCGCGACTCTGATCTCTTTGTCTTTGTATCTATTTTCAAAAGCGTGAACATTTTCATCAAAATTCTCCAACATTTAATTATATTTTCCAAATCACCGCAAATCACTCTCTTTGGCTTCGTTGAAAACATAGCTAATGTGTTACTGTAGATCTGCCCAACACATTTGGTACATTAAATCTGTCAACAGATTTGTTAAACTGTAAGAGAGTTTGCATCAGTTTATCTGACACAGAACTATTATTTTCTTTACAGCTACTTCAAAGAAATAGTTCATCTCGTTATAATACGCCAGTTCAGTTTTCGAAACAAACCACGACTTGCAGGTATAAGATGCGTAGGTAGGTTGAATGTGACTCTGAGGCGTCATTTTTGTTAAAAGTCAAAATCAAGGCATGGTCCACTCAGAAGTGTCGACACATGTATAAGAGCAATATAATTCAACTTCTCTTATCAGATGTTGTCAGCCAGGTGCTCTAAATAACTTCAAGAAAACTCTGGTTGCATGGGCGTCGGAAGGAGCAGGGCCGGATCCAGCCAGTAAGTTTAGGGGGGTCGATTTCAGTAATATTTGCTAGTCAAATCTCATAACGGTTTCGCTACTGTAACAGAGATGAAGTATACTTCACAACACTCCTGTGACAAAACAATGAACAACAAAACGGTCCTATATCGCGAATGTTGTTTTCCAAATTGAACAAAACCACGGCGAATAGAGTTACTTTCGTAGGTTTTAGGGGGCGATCGCCCCAATCGCAGCCCCCTAGATCCGCTCCTGGGCAAGGGGACCAAGGCCCCAGCTTGGATTTTGAAATTTGATATTTTCCTACTAACTTTCTGTAAACAACATTTTTCTCTTAGTTTCGAGTTGGTGATGCCCCCAGGAAAAATCCTTTGCCCACCCACTGGAAAAATCCACTATTGCTCTCCCTGGAAAAAACCTTCCCAAGCCAAAGACTGGTTGCTTAAGTATTAATTTCAGATATGTCAAATTGCATGCGTGCCAGACTGTGTGACGCTTACAAGAAAGCACAATGGATTTTTAAAGACCAACTACCACACTATATCGAAAATAAATAAAACGACCGGTCTACAGCTAGTAAGTTTTGCTCTGGTAAGCTTTTGTACAAGAAAACTACGACTAATCCTTAGCTTACCCAGCATGCACAGAAGCACTAAACTGAGCATCACGCACACCTGAAAGTTTTTCAGTATCAAACCAGACGAAACGGCTTTCTGGCATATGGCAAGCATCAGTTTCGAAGTGCATCAAGCCAAATTGCAATATTTGGCGAAGTGAATTTGTCAGTCAGCGTAAAACTTGAGCTAAATCTAGTGAAAGAATAACCGGGCACACTACGGACCTCCATGTTTCCAAACTCTTGTGCTATGTTCCAATAAATGCTGGCGACCCATCTTTCCATTGTGTCATCGTCTGATTCTCGAGGAGCCGGAGCAGCCCCCGATACCTCCCATACGGCGGACCAGTAAGCGGTTTTGTACACAGGACCCAATTCGCTGAGCAGTCGTTCATACCTTCGAGCAAAATCCGTTATAGACGTTCGAGCGAAGCTCTGGAGTTTCGTGCAAATATTCTTGGCTTCGGGCCTGGTCTTTCCACATGCTTAACAGGAACGTATCTAGTTTGTCAATAATACAGTACAGCACCAGTGTAGGAGGCGGGGGTTCAAGTGCACCCCCAAAACTTTTGATTTGGTGAAAATCCGGGTAAAATTCCTTAAAATCCGGGCAAAATCTGTGGAAATTTGGGCAAAATGTGTGAAAACCTTCGCAAAATCGCTGTATGTGCTTTGACTTTACAAAAATGGAACCCAAAATTAAGGTGCAGACGTTTTCTTTTGTTTTTGGAGGTCATGTTTTCATTTAGTTCTTCTCGGGCAAGTTATGGGAAATTTGGGCAAGTTTGGGGAAATTTGGGCAAAAATTCTTCGCACCACCAGAAATTTGCCTGCTCCTACACGTGTGCAGTACAGTACAGAATAATAACAATGCCAAGATACCAAATGCCAAGGTAATGAATCGACCAAGTTTTCTTTGGCCATTAGCCACTCTCTGCATAGGTTTGCAAAGTGATTTTCACGCACGTACACAATAACTGAATACAACTATCATATAAGATCGGCGAAAAATCGCAATACAATCTGTTAATAATTGAAAGCACATGGAGCCGCAACGTTCCTCTTTGCCTCTTGACGTCTTGGTTTCGCTTTGTCGCATCACGATAATGTAACTTTTATCCAGTCGTGTGTTTAAGAGGAGGCGAGCGAAGCACTTGCCTCAGACTCCTTTTTAGGGGTCCCCTCGAGGTGCTTCGCGCGCAAATTTTCCTCAGTTTTGGTGAAAAATTTATTATCCATTCATATAATATACTACGAAGCTGATCATAAGTAAGTGCTCTGCTTTCAAAGGGGCCAGAAACAGCATCTGTAATGTTAAAGTACTCTGCTTTGAAAAGGTCCCCCAACTGCAATGTTTAGGTACCTTGCTTTCAAAAGGCCTCCAAAAGCCATTGCAATTGCGTCAGTACTCTGCTTTTGAATGGGGCCCCAACAGCAACTGCAATGTGTAAGTAAGCTCTGCTTTTAAACGCGCCCCCAATAGCACCTACAAATACTCTACTTTCCAATGGGCCCACAATAGCAACTGCAGTGGGTAAGTCCTCTGCTTTCAAAGGGGCCTCCGACAGCAACTGCAATGTGTAGGTACTCTACTTGCAAAAAGCCCCCACAAGCACCTTTAACGTGTAAATAAGGAAAAGCTTCACATCAACTTCAATAGCTTAGTAGAGTATAGCACTTGCAAATGCTCAGCATACTTTTCCTTCAACCAATGCCCTTTTCTTCTCTTTATCAAACTGTGAGACCAAGCAAACAGTATAGTCAAGTGGTAAAGTCGAAGTTTGCTATCATTTTTCGCAGATTTTACCGACACGAGGTTAGCAAAACTGTATTCTGATGTCTCCTCTAAATCAACGCCGCTCCTTCAACTACACAAAATTTTCTGCAATAACCTTGTGGCATTCCCGCCATGCATTCCGGTACCAAACTCAATGGGATTGTTTGAAATTAACTTCCGAACATCCACTTCGAAAAACTCTTCCGATTCAGAAGGTACATCTGTATTTTCTGAGGTGGCAGCCCGGCACAAACAAACTCCAAGCAAAATGTACTTCACAAGCCACATGATACCCGCTGGCTTTTCTGCAGTAAACGGTTAAGTTGCCAAATATGCGGCAGAAAACCTTGCACAGGATTCAAGCTACACTTTGGTTCAACGACTGTGCAGAAGTATTTCGCCGAGGCAACCGACGTCAAACCAATCGCCGCTTCGCACGCGGATGTTGACTTGGCCGGATTGATTTGAGTTTGAGGCAAAACGCTAACGTGGTCCACTCTGATGCGCGTCGCAAATTAAACCAAAAGATACACGTCACGCAAGTGAATTTTGGATGATGCCATCAACACTGGGTCAGGTAGCGTGGGTTCGTGAGAAAATCGACATCTGCACCAAAACGGCCCAGACACCAACAGCACGACCGCTTCCACAGTCGCCTGAAAGCAAACACAGACATCGATGCGGTCAAACGATCTCTCGATCGTTTCAAAAATGATCAACTTGAGCCGAAAGCAGCCCGCAGTGCCGACGCTGCCCTTACTTGCAATGATCAAGCGCAACTACTTTAGTTTCGTTGAATTTGAGCATCTTTCACGATTTTATTCTGAACTATCGTGACGTTATTAAGCAGTGTTACAATGCCAACGACTTCTTTCTCTGCACAGAGATAATCAACCTGCAACCAGCCGGTGCTGCACGATCCTGTCCTGAGCGAAAAACCACGACCGAGCAACCGGTGTTTGACGCAAACCGAGATCGCTTTATTATGCAACGCTAATCAGAGACTGATGGCCAAAGCGATACGCCGTTGAACAATAAATGTGAAAATACTCCAACTATTTCAACGATCTGCACATGATGGATAAACAAGTGCCAGCAGCATCAAACTGTACAGTCCGAAACCAATAACATCTGCTAAAATCAAAATCTAGCTGTCACTTCAATCCGTTCAAGAGATATGGGACCGGAGTCGAGGTAACCGGAAAAAGTTCGTATAAGGCGGAGCAAAGCGGGTCCTACACTTGCTGGTCCTCGTAATTCACCGCCAAGCGTGTTTTTTGCGTCGGAAAAGTTTTGCAAGTTGGAAAAAACTCAACTTCGATGCGAGGTCAAGTCTTCGGACAACATCGCATCAGCAGAGGTACATCACATAAGTTTGGAACAAGCTCCACGTCTCTGCTGTGCAGTGTACGTCATAACTACGCCAGTGTCCCTTAACCTGCGCCAAAGCGCAGTTGTCGCGTGGGCCACGGAGTAAGGACAAAAACATGTACAAATCTAATCACTACAGCGTGGGAACACACTGACTGTGTTCACGAGCAACATTCTCACTGAATTGCAAACAAGAAATAACTCGTTGCTTCAGAATAGTGTGTGCTTGTTTATGCGAATAAAAGCATAACCAATGCCAGTGGTTTCCAGCCGCGGCGCCCTAGGGTGCCATTTACAATACACAGGGTGCGGCGAGCTAATGCGTTTTGCAATACAGTATATCATTAAAAAAAATACATTTTCAAATTGCCATCAAACCTTAAAACAAATTTCTGTGGGTTCGCTACTGGGTGCCACAAATTATATCTCTTTTCTGTACGGTGCCGCAAGCCTAAAAAGGTTGGGAAGCACTGGCCTATGCTGACGAGGTAGTGAGCCACGTAAGTTTCACCAAAACCTATCTGGGCCACGTAAGTAAGAAGGCTGAGAAACACTGATCCACTCCAGTAAGAGGACCATTATGAATCGCATCAACGTAAAGTTGCTTAATAAGCTATCGGATCGGAGGTCTGGTGCAAGAAAGTAAACGACCTTGTCGAACTAAAACGCGCAAGTAAGTGGCTTGCCATTCGTGGCGCGTGCAAGCAAAGTTGACTGGGTCTGGAGATCACGACGCATATCCATCGCTTGACAGACGTCAACGAAAGTTGCTAATGTGTCTTTGAAAGCACAGCATTCAGACTTCCGCGGGGTTTGCTTGTTAACACATTTTCGTGATATCGTACCCTGCTGCTGAAACGCACAAGCGGAAGCCGGTGCAGAGAACAACGTTAAACACTTGAACAGTACGTTGTCTTTCTCAGGTTTAGAAATACACGTCAATGTTCACACGAGCCTTGTTGGTCGAAGAACAACACGAGCTGTGTCGTGCTTCACCTGTTTGTTGGCATTTGCGTATTGGGCAGTAAAAATATATCACAGGCAGAAAATCAGTGTTGAGTGATTAAGAAAATGCGATGCGTCGTTGCATCTAACCGTGGGACAAAGGAGCCTGCCTCTAAAGGTAAACACATGGAAGCACACAGCAAAATTTTTGGAAGTTGTGGATAACGTTCATACTCGTCAAGCCACACACACAACTTAAAACGAGCGTTATTAACACAAGCGGCGATGTAACACCCGTCACGTTCGAACCGCAACGTGCGAATATTGTTTCGGACTAAAGAAAAACTATTCGTTTTCATTTTTTTTTTGTAGCGCGGGTTCGAATTCGTCAATTATTTTAGTGAAGAACCGAAAAAGATTAGGAGTGGTTACCTGTGACCTTTATTTCTCGTACCGTCGCTGCAGCCAACAGGTTAATCACCACCAACGACACCTGGAGTCGAAGGTTTGGATTCGATCACCAGCGAAACAAATCTCGAAAAGCTCAAGGAAGACATACATAGCATTGCTTTACACCAAGCTTCGCTGTATTTACATGATTTTGCTTAAAAGTCACTCAAATAAATGCGGTCAAACTTGGGTGAGTTCTATCCGACGTTCGCAAACGTCGGCGACGACCGGAGAAAGCGAAATAAACGCCCGTTCAGCAACAACAAAATAACAAGTATTTTTGCAAATAGGCTTGCGAAGGGGG